>JGI24021J15306_10007343_pt1 | contig 13418 bp, 5 predicted proteins | sample Ectturendosymbi1_FD_15306 | JGI IMG/M metagenome (IMG submission 15306) | reverse complement strand
CTCAGATGATTCTGCTCGCTCCGCACCAAGACGGGACCAAGGAAGGTCGGAGATGTAATCACGCCACCTGTTGCTTGGGCGAACTCTCGGTCGCTTTCCCGTGGGTGAGCCGGCACGAATTGCACCGCCGGTCTTCCCCGGGACGTTCTGGGCAGACATGGCCAAACCACCGCAGCTGGAATCTATCGAATTGGAAGAGAAGGGTTGACATTTAGGGCTTTGCGAATTTCACAGCTGCGCACTTTGTCGCGAAGTGTCACAACGTGAACTCTTCAGAGACGCAGGAGAATGGAGGCATTGCCATAGGCGTGGCCAGGGTATGGTAACGGGGTCATGCTCCCCCCAAAATTCCAGCACTGCTTGTCGTTTTGTGCTTAGAGAGGGGGTGTCCCATACCAAATACTGTTTCTAGCTTTAAAGGCAAAAATATTTAGCGCGTTACATAATTTTGGGATGGCTACGCTACTGGGCATTGCTCCCCGACCTTTCAAAAGAGTGGCAACGGGGGCAGATGTGCCTTTACATAACAGTATCACAGGTAATTTCATGGTTTATCAAGATCAACTTTAAACAATTTATTGCCGCTGCTCGCCCACACGGAAAATTCAGAACGTTTTTCTATAATTTCTATTATTATTTTTGAGGTCAACATTGTTGCTCAACAGAAACAAGCATAATTGGTAACGATTTTTTTTGTTTTTTAAAAGTTTCAATTGCCCTCAACCCTTTATTTCCACTCCCCTATTGCTGTTCCGGCGTTGGAACTCTGCAAAATGTCGATGCTTCTAACTATGGAAAATATCTATGCCTCTGCCACTAACCCCCCTGACCCTCGAATATCTATGCTTCTAACAATAAACAGGCTGAGCCTTCGCATTTGATTGCAGGTCACGTTGTGTTATTAAAAATTGTTTTTAGTTGTTTTTACTTCTGTTCTGTGCATGTGTAACAGTTGTTGCACTGGAGAAGTTGTACACGGGGGCCACAGACCTCTGTTTGTTTATCAATTGGGCCACATGCTTGAAAAGGTTTAGAACCCCTGTTGCAGATTCAACAAATATTGCAATACCTCTTGTTGTTTTTATATTTTACTCAATCTTTTTTTAATGTTGCATTTATAGATCTATCTCAAAATGGGTCTTTGATGTTCTGCTGTTTAAGATTTATACCGCAAGGTGATTCAAACATGTTGTCTGAACAACTACCGCCACACGTTGGTCTTAATTTTTTAAATTTCTGTAGTGAAACCAGAATGTAACTAATAATTTGAAAATTAACGTTTTGTTTCTTAGTATCATTAATTACCGCAATGCTTATCGCTTTGATGAAATTTCTTTCACTCCAAAGCGACTCTAAAAGGGCATATGCAACTTGGAAAAAGCTGTTAATGAAGTTTGTTAATTGATGACAAATTGCGTATCTCTGATAATTAATCACACCTACCAAACGTATCCACACACTTTTTGTGGGATAAAATTTATTTAGTTAGATATGCTCCGACAACTGGTGGAATTTTTAAACATTCTTCGATTAACCAACCTTACTTGTTTTTTCATATTTTGATGCAGGACTAGAAATTCCGCTCTAATTATTTTTCGTGCTGAAAGGTTGCAAAAACTTAATTGCAAAATATATTTCGATATTGTGAACCCTAATCGTCTTTTTGCAAATGACATCACATTATGGGATTCTAGGGCTGTCTAATCGGGATGGATTACCTTGTTAACCACTTAATACCAAGACAAGTGTTGAAAATAATACGAAAAAGGAGAAGACAAAACAAGGACGAGTAATATTTTTAATGCACTCAAAATGAGCTGCGGTCTTCAGAATTATTGCAAAGTTTTGAAGGCAAGGGCCAAATTTACAGCTAAATAACCTAATACTTTTCACATAGAACAACACAACACGTCAAATACTTAACACGATACTTGTCTTCAAGTCTTGACTTACACTATGTTCATTAAACCAATATCATCATCATCATCAATGCTGAACGGCCTTCCAGATGAGCAGCCAAGCATGAGAAAGAAACAAATCAACATTACAAATAAGCTCGCCAGAAGATTCATTATACTCTTGCAGAAGTAAAAGGTCTTTTTTACACAATTAACTTTTTTGTCACTGAGTATGATTGGAGAGCACGACTTTTTTACGCTGTAAATCAAAGCAAATTTATTTAACGTCATGATCAAGAGAACTTAGCCATGAGATGTCGAAACAATCAAACGTTTTCATCATTGAGTAGGGTTGAAATCATAAAATCATAAAGTAGGAAATCGTGTGCCACGAAACGTTCACAGTTCGGTTGGGTTCTCACAATTTTATTCCAAAAATTATTTTAGGTTTTACATAAATATCAGAACCCAGCATGAAAACTTTTAACACCCTCGGAATTTTGATAATAAAGTTGTTAATCTCGTAATGAAATTACACACATTACGTCTCAGTTTATATTAACTTCAAATCATTCACATAGTGATTATTTTAATAGTAGATTTTCGAAAGGTGAAAAAATCAATAAGTGTTCATTACTATATCGTTTAACAGCCCGCATACGACATAACAGAATCATATTATCTAAGATTCTAAACTTTTAACTTGATACAATGAGCAACTTTAATTTTTCATTTAGTTTACTTGTTTTACTGAAGCTATCCTCAGAATTCTGTTCAGTTAAATAGTAAAAGTTACATCAGTTCGAAAAGGAATCCCATTCACGTTCAAAACATTCCGTTTACGCGATAATGGCGTGAGTGTGTGAAGCGTCTAGAATCCTGAACCTTGCTTTCTCACTCAAATCGGAAACAACGTACACTGCGTTTATATATTTGTTGATCAATTTTTGTAAATTACAAAAAATAAATTTTTTCTAATTTTTTGAAAACTTAGCAATAACTTATGGTGAAAAAAAGTGTTTCATCAAACATGCATTAAAAATTGGTCTCATATACTACGCTTTTTACAGGTATGCTAACCAACGTTTGCTTAGATGTGAAAATGTTATTTTAAATATGGGCTTGGATTGTCATCTTTTGTCTCTTCTTCACGCTTTACTTTAATTTTGATAAGAGCTCTACAGCAGCTAAATTGCCCCTATATTCTTTAACTGCTTGCATACCGTAAGTTAACCACAAGCAAATGCATTTAGAGGAACGGTGGCGACCATGTAAAATATTTGGGAGGTCACATCGCTGCAATTGAACGGGCTTAACGTTAACAATATTTCGAAGTCAAAGCATGACCTTATTTAGATACAGCAGTTGCTATAGTTGTAATTTTTGATAATCACTGGCTGGTTTAGGTCATGATCAGGCCCGAAACCAGGGTGGGGGCAACCGGGCAATTTTGAAAGCGGCAAAAACGTATTTAGTTGTTAGGTAAAACAANAAGTTGCAATCGTTTTTACCCACTCCCTGAAAACACCAGCTGGTTGCTGCCGTGCTCAGGATAATGACGTAAAGTTCATCTTGGAGCTGCAGCCAAGATCAATAGCAAGGTAATCAAGGGAATTGCTATGGTCATCCTAGACAGAAAATAGAGCAGCAATACCAAGCAAGTAAGTTCAAGTGNAACGCCTGTCATGTGGGTTGAAAAAATACTGTAGCTTTCAGTTTTAAAAAATTTTGAGGAGAGATTTGCAACTTTGTCTAGCTTTAGACCCGAAGTCAGAAGCGGATCCAGCCAGTAAGGTTAGGGGGAGATTTCAGTAGTATTTGCTAGTCAAGTGTCATAACGGCTTCGCTACTGCAAGAGAGATGAAGAATACTTCGCAACACTACTGCGACAAAACAATGTACGACAAAATGGCCGTATATCGCGAATGCTGTTTTCCGAATTGTAAAAAGACATAGTGTATAAAATTACTTTCGTAAGTTTCAGGCTGTATCTGCCCCTGCCCGAAGTCATTTGTCTCCTTCTAAGCATTTTTCCACCACTTATTTGTCTATCCACGTAGAGTTAGGCAACGCGTTGCACAACTGACGTGGGCTTATTAGACGAATTAGCCCTAATTCATGTACAGTTCAGGTCTAGGACCAAAACAGACGGGAGACAGTTTGATCATAAGAAAAACCTGTAAAATTGCAATATCATTTGCAATATCCAGGCCAAAGTTCTATCTTTGTCGTTGCAATCCTGTTGTTGACAAGGTATTTTGCGATCTAAGCAAAACAATGAACTTAACAAGCCTTGCTCTTTGGGGACAGCAAAGTCACTATAGTGGCTCTGAATAACTTTTCTGAACTTAACTCATAACCCTCCACTGTGCTGAAGCGCTGTTTTGCGACTGATGTTTTCCAGGATTCAGTCACCTCTAGCTCGATTCTAATCCTATTTGCAATTGCGTGACTTTTGAAAATTATCAATAGCGATTACCGCATTTACTCGATTGTTAGCCGCCTTTGATTGTAAGCTGCCCTGGAATGTAAGCCGCACGAAATGGTGCTAAAATATTAAGGAAACCGCCCTTGATTGTAGGCCGCACTTGAATAATGGTTACCTAAGCCTTTGAGATACTTTCGCGAACTAGCATGTTTCGCGAAATACGTAACCCTGGTAATGATGCATCACACTACAACTGCCTTGTCTTCATCATAATCTCTCCTGTGACACAATGCGCACATGTTGCTGAAGAGAATAGAATGCGAAAAGAGAGTTTGGTCGAAAAACCGTAACCAGGAAAGACGCGAGCGTCAACTATACCTTTCGATAAGCTAAAGAAATAAAAAATAAAAGGCGCATTTGACTATAAGCCGCACGAAATGATTAAAAAAAGCTTTATAAGCCGCGGCTTGCAATCGAATAAATACGATATCTTGAAATGGCTCTGCCACAGTGCAGTCTTTTCAAGCTGATAGAAAACAAACTCTGCCACTACTTTCGGGCGTGCATTCGCCTAACCACTTTCAACAGTTCAATAACGAACGCTTAGCGCGAGTCACGACACTGGAACACGTCGATGTGCAATTTCATCGCGTATGTTTCTTGCTTTGATTGACGACGTTCCTTTTCCTTATGTTCTTTAACGATCTCTTACCGCGAGTCGTGACTCCAAGGCAAGCCAGTGTGCAGATGCATAGCATGTTTAAACAACTTCGTTTTTGACAATAATTCTTTTTTTGATTTGATGAAACATTTTCATACAAATCGTACATCCGTTCCAATATTGAAAAGAATGAACCAGAGGAGTTTGTATGCTATGAACAAGCCGGGTTAATATGTTAGCAACTAAAGACTTAAAACCCCAGTAAAACAAATTTCTCCAATTTCAGAAACGCGTGAAGATCATTTGAGGTTGCAGAAAAATTTCGTGAACTATTTTTTGGGTTGTTTACGTCATACAAATTTCAATTTTTGAGCAAACCATTCGATACAGAGATCACTTGCAAGTTACAAATGAAGCGCAAAGAAGTTTTGCGAAGGGCGCAAAAAAATTTCCAAATGTTCGGGAACTTATTGGGATAACCACTTGAACACAATAACTCTGGCAAAGCGTTCAAGCAACAGCACTGACTTGGGAAACGCTTGAAACCGTCGTACATTCGAGTCACTCCAGGCCACTCAGCACCGCTCTGAAAATGAAGCTTGTTAAAGTGCCATAGCAAACTTACTAAACGAGTTAAAAGATATACGAATTCTTTATATAATCCTACCAAGCGATAAGGACCGTTTTCTTTTACTTTTAATGCTTTTAATGACGCATATGCTTAGCTTGCTTTGACTCTTTTTATTGCAACTTCAAACATTCAAAATTGACTGAATGTATAAAAACACAAATAACATCGAACGTTCACAGGCACCTTATCTGCCAAAGCAATTCAACCCGCTTTTCATTGCAGCAGTGCAAACAAACAGATGTTTTTGAAAGCGTATAAGACTGATTAGCTCCCGCAACCTATTTGTTATTACCGCAACCACTCACGTCATCATCATTATTCGTTTCATTACCAAGCGGTCAAAGCACAAGTTCAGCTCAACCTCGTACCACCAAACATTAGAGAACATCGTGGGCAAAGTGATCATTTTAAACACACCGCAAAAATGTCACGATGAAACACGTTCTAGAGTTGTGTTAGTTTTCGCTTACATTTCCCTGCTGATGACGGGAACTGCGCCAAAAACTTGATTAGGCGCATGCAGGATCAGTGAGGAAATCGCAAAATCAAGGTTTGAGATCCGACCCGGCGTGGATTATAAACTTAGGGAGGATATAATCCAGACCCGGAGACTTTCCTGACTTCAGGCGCCTGAGAGCGGAAGCAAGCTCCTCTGGCACGAAGAGGCCAGAGATACTGTTTCCCTCAGGTGTTGGGACCTTCCATAAATCGGAAAACTCCTTGTTGGTGTGCCTGGTGTACTCGAGGTTCCTGGTCTTGTGTGCCCCGTTCTGCAGCACGAGTTGTGAGGAGATACAAGGCACATAGTTCTGAGACCATCACGTGGGATACATTGTTTAGCCGCAGATAGCAGGCTCTCGCAAAATTCTTGGTATGCCTTCTTGATGTTTGTTATGTTCAGGGTGGCCGACAGGGCTGCGGAGTTGGAGGTAAAATATCTGACTCCGACTCCAACTCCGATCTTTCCAAAATTTCCGACTCCCGACTCCGGACTTTCCAAAATTTCCGACTCCGACTCCTTAACATAAAGGGAATGAAATTTGACTGTTAAAATCAATGGAAATCGTGGTGCACAGCAAGAAATATCTGTTTCAACAAAAGTTTCAAAAGACATTGTACCATTTCAAATAGGAATTCCCAATTTAGGGTTGTGGTGCAAAAAATGATCCAATTGTACATCCGGAGTCGGAGTCGGACAAAAAATCCGGCTCCGAATCCAAATGTTGTTAGGAATTCGACTCCGACTCCACGCAAAAACCTCCGAATCCGCCACCCTGGTGGCCGAGTGATTCGTCCATGTGGTGGAGATACACGGGAGGGTGCAAGGGTACACGAACGAGATAAAGCATCAGATGCAACGTTATAAATACCGGGTTTATGGCGGATGCCATAATGAAGTTGGCTGAGTTCCAAACGCCACGAGAGAATTTTAGCATTTTTAATTTTACCACGGTTCGTTTGGGAGAACATAAACGAAACAGTTTCCTGATCAGTAACAATTGTGAAATGGCGTCCGTTAAGAATATCCAACCATTAACTCACCGCCTCAACCATGGCGGTGGATTCCTTCTATACTGCTTTTCAAAAGCAGAGAGAGTTCGCGACATAACCGCATCTGGACGACCATTGCTACAACACAGCAGCCAACGCAAAGTCGGACGCATCCGTCTCGACTTCGAAGGGTACGCCGTCCTGAATAGAGCCCAAACTAGCGTTACTTAGATCGTTTTTCAACATTTTCAATGCAAGCACAGCATCTTTACTGAGGGGAAAAGCCATAGGTGTAGGAGTAAGCATATTTCTGGAGGTGCAAAGCATTTTTGCCCAAATTTTCACAAACTTGCCCAAATTTTCACAAACTTGCCCAAAACGTTGTCATACAACTTTTGCCGACCGTTTTTGGGTATGACCTCCAAAGAACTGTCTTCACTTATATTTCTGCAAATGTTGGGCGCCATTTTTTAAGGTCAAACACCGTTGGGTACCATTTTGCCCAGATTTTCAGGGAATTTGCACAGACGCTTAGTGACTTTGTTAAGATTTTCAGGCATTTAGCCCAGATTTTTAGGGATTTTCCCGAAATTTCAGGGATTTTGCCAGGATTTTCAACAAATCAAAACTTTTGGGGGTGCGCTTGCACCTCCTCCACCCCACCTCCTACACCACTGGGAAAAACATTGCAATGCAAGAGGGGACCCGCTTAATTGGAGAAGTTAGGGATCGATTTGGCGTACTAGGAAAACAGACCTGACACTCGTTTCAGCTCTTTTGCACAAGCCATTTTCAGCCAAATTATGTTTTTCGTTGCGAGCGATCCTTACAAACATTGTAAAAAGCCAAACGTGAGTCATCAATCACGTGAATATATTCTTTGAATGACCAAACACCAATGAACTTGTAGAACTCTTTCACTGAATGATTTCAGCAATTTAATCATTTCGATATAACACTAAACCCTAAATTTGCCAGGTTTGTTTTTGATTCATTGCAATGTGAAAAGACACATTCGAAAATGTTCGTTTCAGTTGAGCTTTAATTGGGTTTTCTTTAATAGTTGGCTTAATGCGAAGTTGGTTTGTTTTGTGTAAAAGGCCCCGTGATTAAAGTGAGTCAAGGATAACGCAAAAAAAAGGCATTTAACTAAGTCATACATTTTGACAAATTTTCTGAAACTGTGCTATTTCTGTATTGAGCAACCATTGAGCTGAAAATGCATGATTGCTTTACCATTTCTTCTGTGTAATCAACATTTCAACTCTTCGTCGCCGATTTAGCTATCCCATATTTTGCGGTGCATAAATCTTGGTTTAGAGCAGAAGAATCGCATCTGAAAAACAGCTTTCCCATGGCATAGCATGTGGCTAACGTTTGACATATACTCGGGAAATGATTGTGATCGCCTATTTTTGACCAAAGACTCTAATGAAAAGCTCTGATGGGATTAAAACAACCTGCTATTTTTTGTGAAGAATGAAGGGATGGAAATTCAGGTGAGACAATTAGAGTCCAACCGAAAGTTCTATTTCGACTGAGAAGACATCTGCAAATCTTTGAACAGATCCATCATTGACCATGAACGGAGATCAAAAGGTAGGTTGAATTGGGTTAAATTTGCATTTTTACTTGCATTACTGTTTCGTATCTGACTTATTTAGTGAGATTGGTGGTTATGCATTTTCAAAAATGTTGAATTTGTTATTTCAACCTCTCATCAATTTCTCAATAGATTTAGGTGTGCAAACTTCGTAAAACATATATCCCCAAATATGTTTATATATTGTTTACGTCAAACGTTAATCACCACACAGGTATATGTGTTGTTTGAATGACCAAACACTAATGAACTTGTGAAAATATTTTATTGATAGATTTATTGAGAATCATGTTATTGTAATATCACCTCATTCCCCAAATTTGCCATTCTTTTTCTTTCATTCATTACAGTGTGAAGAAAGCATGATTTTTGAAAATGTTCGTTTCACTTGAAACATTAACCGCGATTTCGCTGCTATTTGCTAAAGTGCCAAATCCGCTTATTTTACCCAAAGACCCCATGATTAAAATCAGGCAACGACAAAACAAAGCTAAAAATTTTCAGTTAAGCCAAGCATATTTGCATCTGATTTGATTTGCTTTGAGATAACTCTGATTCAGTGAATTGATAGCAGTTAAATTGAACAACGCGTTCACAATCAAAATCGAATTTAGCAGCAATAGATCCGTCATGCTATGACTGCCACCCACCAGGCAGATAAAAGCTTGTACTTCACTTGACCAGGCATCTGCAGATCATTGATACGATTTGCCGCCGACAATGAACTGCGGAGCTTTAAAATCATATCTTGTCAAATCAAATGGTTAACGCAATCCACAGTGTTCATTATGACTTCATAAGTGTCTCGTTCACGTTTGCAGCTGCTATTTTCAGCTGAAACGTTTAGTTTCTTTATGACAAACCCTGCAAACGTTGGATGAAAGCAAACGTGCTTGTCAACATATTGTTCGAAATGACCAAGCACTAGGACTTTAGAACTATTTCATTCGATTGAAGCAATTAGTCATTTGATGAAAGAACAATCTTCATAATTCCCGCTCTTGTTGTCATTACAGTGTTAAAAGACATATTCTCAAAATATTCATTTCACTTGAAACTGTAACTACGTTTTCTCTTATACTGTACTTGGCAAAATGCCAAGTTTGCTTATTTTGATCAAATAACGCTATCATTAAAATAAGTTAACCAGAAAACAAGCTAAAATATTCAGAGAAGCGAAACACTTATACATCTGATCTGCTGTAATTTTGATGGAGCAAGCTCTGATTCGAAGAATTGATAGCAATTGACTGCACAACACGTTCACAATCACAACCGAATTCAGCAGCAATAGATCCGTCATATCTTGATTGCAATCCTGCTCTAGCCAATAAAAAGCTTCTACTTTACTTGACAATACATCTGCAGGTCTTTTGGCACGATCTCCCATCGACAATGAACTGTACACATTAGATAATATCTTATCAAATCGATAGATTGATGCACTCCACAATTACATTATTATTTCACATATCACTGATTCATTTTTAATGATGCCATTTTCAGCCTAAACATATTTTTATGAGACATCTGTTCAAATCATTTGATTATATTGTTCTACATCACAGTGTGAAAAGACGAATTTTCAAAATGTTCATTTCACTTGAACTATTACTGTGTTTTCGCTTATACTTGACAACCGCTTATGCTAGAAAGCCTACCACATCATCTTACCAACCGTTGTGTTACGGTGCGGCGGCAAGTGTGTCTTAACAGTGCAGAGCCGTGTTAATAATCGATTNTGGCTTCGTTTTCGCAAATATACAACNATTTTCACACTTTGCGTAGACTGAGTGCGTCAAGCATTTGCAAGTTTGTCTAGAGGACCTGTGTGACGTTCCTAATTTACAATATTGTCTTTATCGCATTTGTGAATTCCATTTTTAACTCTACTGTAAATGCAGTAGCTAGCTAAATACGTAATCGTTTTTGGGAAGAAAGGTTAGTGCAAGTCAGAGCCGTGTGAAAGGCTATTGGGCCCCCCCGAAAAATCCAGATAGGGCCTTTTAATATCAGCAAGCAATTAGGCAGCTGCGTGCTTTTTCGAGCCAGTTGCAAATTAACCCCCTGATAGTCAGTCTCAATGTAATCAACTTGGTGCTTTAACCAAAAGCTGATAGGTTGAAGCAGTGCGTAGAACTAACCGCTTCCCAACACTCCCTGTGCCTTCACTGTCCTCAACAGTCTGGAAATTTCTCACACGCTTCTAATAAGAACAAATTTATTGGAATCTGACACCATCAGTGGCGTATCTATGCAAAGTGGCGCCCATGGCAAAATGTAAATGTGCACCCTTTCTAATACTTTAAATATTAGATGTACGCATAATATTTACGAAAGATAAAGCATGAAGAAAATACATTTTTTTAAACGGAAAATATTTTTGTTTTTTTGCTTTAAGCTTTTCAGCCAGGAAAATAGAAATTATCCATAACGACTATTGTATACTTCTATGCTCATTTATTTTTTCAATGATGAATATCAAAATCAAATAATAACGTTATCGTAGTTAATAGGTCTACATATTGTTGCCTGGCAAAATTGTATAACATACTAAAAAGCAAGCAACATTGCAACTGCAAACGACAATTCCTTTTGATGGAACACATTTAATTTGAATTGTACAAAAATTATTTAATGCAAGTGATGTATCACTTGTGTTCGAAAAACGCAATTCCAATGAAACAAATATATCCAGCCTTTTCCGGTTAAATTACACAAAATTGCTAATTAAAACTACACTTTCCTTGCCTTTCTCGAAGTAAAGTCGTTTATTATTTCATCAAAGTAAGCTTTCGCTGTTTAGTCCCTCTCTATTCTCATCCAGGCCCGTAGCCACGGGGAACATTCGGGGCAGTTCCCTCCCAAATTTCTTTTGTGCTCCCCCAAATTTTGTTGCACCCAGAAAATTTTGTTTTAGACATATGGTAAAAGCAAAGATCTTGCCCCCCTAAAATGTATTATGCCCTCCCAGTTATTGAAACCTGGCTACGGGACTGTTCTCATCAAAGCTAGATCACACAACCTTTCCTGTCTTATTGCTTGTCAATGAGGCCCGGAGATATGAAAAGAACAGTTTCAATTTACTGAATGATCTTTCGCAGCTTGCAATACATATAACTGCCATCGTCAGCATTATCTGCAAAGCAATTCGAAAAATGTCAGGGGGACTTCTGGACGAGATAATTTTAAGTTACACGACTTGCAACCAGCATTTTGCAATCTAGAATATTCTCGTATATCAGTCCCGTCGTCACGGGGGGCTTTGGTGGGCTTATCTCCCCCCAAACAAATTCCAAGTCACTCCAAATTGAAATTTGAAACACTATCAATTAGTGGAGTTTTGTTAAATTTTAGAATGCTACCCCCCCCTGCACAAACGTAAAGCCCCCCTATTGGAGATCTTCTGGTGACGGTTCTGCGTATAATTGCTTGCCATCTTCATCTGAACTGTACACAGATCCTAAATTGTCACACGTAGATTTTAGTTTTTCACANTCAGAACTTTTTCACNAAGCCTTGATCGAATAGAAAGCCCAATTCAGACAGAAAAAGCTAGCTCTAAACAAGATTAATAAATCTCTTACATGAGTTNATATTTTTTTGTTCAACTGGTACGGCAACGATACTAACTGCGAATTTTTCGAGGATTATCTAATGTTCTCAGCCTTAGTTTCTGGACTGGGTCATTTTATTCAGCCTCTTCATCGGGCACTCGTGGCCATCGAAGAAGTTTCGTAAAGTCGGAGTGGGCCGCAGCAGTTTAAGTAATTTCTAAATCTGTACGACCTCAACAGCAGTTATTTGCATAACAGTCAGATTCTCACAGCCACGGACTTAAACCCATCTCAACCGGATTGTGACCAATATCTTCTCGCCTGAAATGCAGCAGTACGGACTGACTTATCCTTTCTTAGACCCGAGAAGGACGACGTCTGGTGGATCGTGTTATGTCACATTAGGCTACCACAGTTTTGTCATAATGCTTGGTGGTGCTAGTGTAACACGCCCGACGTAATGCTTTAGGTAAAGGCGCGGTGTTGATGCAGCTTTGCACTTTATGAACGCATGGGGCGCAAAATAGAGGTTCAAGAAATTGTAAATAAAGATTTTAATTTTTGCCAAGCAATTTTTGCGCCTCCGTTCAAAGTGGCGCCCATGGCACGTGCCACGCCTGCCATACCCTAGAAACGCCACTGGGCACCATCCATCTTCATCATGACATACAGCAAGTGAGATTAAATCTGAAGAGCTGAAGAGGCTTTTTAAGATCGAGCAAGCGAGCGTTAAACTTATCGAGATTATCCCCGCTTTTTCTGGTCGAAACTTTAAATTAGACTGTCTTAACAGAGTCTTCACAAACATACATATGATAAACGGACACAACAGCCTTCCTTCGTTTTAACTCTACATAAACTGTTTTATGCAGCTTTCACGAAAACGTTTTTAACGTTGAACTAGGAACCTAGTCTCCCTATCTGTACGCAACTACAAAGCGATTGCACAACACCAAAACACATTCGTTATGACGTAAATTTCCCCGGGAATTTCAACGCACAAGGGCGAAGTCAAGAGGGGAAGGTCAAACAAGATTTTTTAACAGCTGGCCTTCTTCTGACGTAACCACAACTTTACAAAATACTGCTATAGTGTCCGAACGTCCGCAATTCTTTTTCGAAATTAACGAATCATGATATTACATGCTT
>JGI24021J15306_10007342_pt1 | contig 13418 bp, 6 predicted proteins | sample Ectturendosymbi1_FD_15306 | JGI IMG/M metagenome (IMG submission 15306) | reverse complement strand
GGAGGGGGGCAGGGGGGGGGGCTTTGCCTTCCCTGTACGTTGAAAACTTTATCAAAATAAAAAAGGTTGTTTTCTTAGTTTTGAGTGGGAAAAAACAAATTTCACCACTTTTGACCCCCCTGGAAAAAATTTGGAATAACTCCCTGTTGTCCCCCCCTGGAAAAAATCCTTCCGACACCCATGACTGCAGTGTGAGATTGATCAATCGTGCATATCGATCATAAGAGGACAAAACATATATAGGCCTACATTGAAAACAGTGCATTAGCATTGGAGAACTCACGAAAATGGCATGTTGACAATTGTCAACATATGTTCCGATTAAGTTACCTAAAATCACTGTTCTGATAAGGGTTAAAAATGTCCTAAAATTTAATTACTGTAATTCAATTTTTAATTTTGAAACAGATACTGAGTCCATAGTGCAAGCACACACTGTCTGCATAACGCAGATTGATTAAATAAGGCGCGACAGAACGTTTAACAACGGCGTTGGAAGCACAACCACAGGGTTACAGACACTTTCTTAACACTGTTGTTCGTTAACCCGTAACACGTGGTACAATACTACTTCCAGAGTAGGACACTAAGTCCAACTCCGGTCAAAGCCAGGTAAAGTACGAATGTGTTGTGGTATGCACACGCCCTCAAAAGTTTTTTGAAATACATCTGAGATGACTAATTGATCATGACGATTAATCCTTACATAATGACTAAAAGAATCCTGAGCAAAAAAATTGGGGAATTTCAACGCGCCGGTGTACCTGAAGAAGTGGTATCGCAGTGTAAACGAATGAGACATTCCTGGAGGCCTCGGGCCGTTATCACAACTCAAAATCTTGTCGCCTCACATGTTGCAATGCAATTTGACAATGCCGTGCGCTCCATCAACAGCAAGACGAGATGCGTGTCCTATCGCATTGCTAGCAGCGTAGTTCTTATCTCCGATTAGTTCTTCTCCATCGTAATGGCGTTATGAATGTTGGCAGTCAACTGTTGTTGATTTAATGCCCGTTTTAAACCTAAGGATATTTTAATGGAATAAGAATCGTTTCGTCTCCATGCAGCAGTTGATTGAAAGCCTGAGCAAGGAAATAACCACGTCATGTACCATTTTTGAAATGCGAAAAGAAATAAAGAGCGAAAATTTATGACTATCGCAAACGTTGGTTTCATTTCTGATTGTCCAACGGCCACTGACGTTGCTCTCATTTGCACTGTTATATAAGCTCTTCACAAACAGGAGGCCGAGGAGCCATCAAACGGGCTTGCAGCATTTTGTGAAGGGAAGGCTCTGTTGTGGATCTTTCATTTTTCCTTTCAGGAAAGGGCACTGCTAAACTGACGTCATCTAAGTACTGAGATATCGGTGAAAATCACTCAAATTGAAAACATCTACCTCCCAACAGCAGACTTTCGCAGAAACAAAACGAATTGATTGATGTATTTATAATTGTACATCCAATTAGTGACCGCCATATCCAGGCAGTTATGAACAATCTTAAGTTCATAATTTTAGATTACTTGGCTGCGAAGATATCTGGGATTTTGGACTGACGTAGGGATTTCTGCGATTGCTCCATAAGCAATCACTCTATTTGACATATTCGCTGTGCGTGCGAACAACACTTGACGTGAAAATAAATCTGTTGGCGAGATATAAAAAATAGTTTGCTCTGCACATGAACACATGAACCTATCACGAAGTTTCGTTAGTCACGCACATGGCAGTGTCTCACGACACGCTGTGGACGAAAGCCAACACTCTCAAATGTGCACTTGACTAACTTGCAGCGAAGTTGATTCAATATGTTCTCCAACGTGGTGATTTTCTTGTTCAACGCGGTGACAATGTTTAATGAAGTACCAACTCCACTAATGCTTTGCCACTATTATATTTTGCAGGGTCCTGGATAGCTGTGTCTTAGATATGGGCAATACAGTATATTTTCAAAGATTTAAAGCTTTGTAGAAAAGCTTAGCAGCCACTGGGACTTGTGATGCTGGTGGAACTAGGCGTAGATAATAGATTGAAAGACTAAATAAAATTTTTTTTGTGTTTCCAAACAGCCTCTTTTTGTGAGAGCGTTGCCAAGCCATTTCTTCTTTTTGCTGAAATGTTTAAGTGACATTATGCCACAGCTTCAACATGCAACACCGCATCAAATTATAAATCATTTGCACTTAGGCCCTGTGTGGTGTCTTCAGGGTTGCTGTTGTTGACAGGCATTTTGCTGTTCAGAGTGACTCATCCAGCGCTGGCAGCTGCAAAGCTGCAACGCATCAATCAATCAGAGATAAAACGTTCGAAGAAAAATGTTCATTATCGCTCTTGGCTTGCGCACCTGATACAGTTGAAACTGCGTAGAAAAGTAGTTAAAACGATATCAATTGATTTAGAAGACCTATTAACAGCAAATACGTTCTGCCACATAATCCCATCAAAATATAAAATAAAAAACTGATTTCATCTAATTTTATTTTTGCATGAGTTCTAAATCCAGGTTCGAATCATTTATACCGCTCCCATGTAGGAGAGTCGATTCCTTATCGGCGCAATCCTTATTCGGAAAACAGTCGTCGGATTAATCACTTGCCGCACACGTCGGATGACGATAACGAGTCGAGCGAGTTTTTTAATGTCAAAGGACGAAGCTGGAATTATTTCTTCAAGGCCGTGCGGTTTTTCGAGAGTTATAACCTGCGGGAATTACTGCGATACTTCAAAACATTAGCGAGAACGTCGCTCACGTAGAAAAAAAGTGCGTCTTGAGTAATTACAAGTTGCGGTGGGCGATGGCAAGTGCGATAGCACACGAGGTCTCTTGCGAAAGGTGTGCTTTTCAACATTAGAGCAAGGCGCTGGTCCTTGAGAGATAAGTCCACAGTATACAACTAAAGCGTCCACCGCCGTAGCCAGTGACGGTTTTAAACTATATCATGCAGTTCACAAGCAAAGTCGTAATTAGTCTGAATGACTTGATTATTATCATTCAGCGATTTGCTTTAATGTTGGTGTCCACAAATATAAAGATTTCAACTTCCTCCACGTCATTTTGCTTAAGAAGATTTGATAGACCAGATGTGGCTTTCACCCACCACAGACCTCCAGCTATGTTAACCAGCAAAAATATATATACCAAGCCATGGCGGAAGGGAAAATTGAGCCACTTTGTCTAAACTGAGAATTCCGTCTAGAATGCACGAGATGCGTTTATGACCTATACTTTTCTCACAGCGAAGATCTGTTTTTTTTACTTTAAGGTCCTTTCAGCCATTCGCTTAGCAGAGCTGCTTTTTCAGTTCTTAAAGTCTGATTTATAGTTTGGAACCAAGCAAGATTAAATAGATTGAGTTTGTCGGAAAATTTACAAGAGGGCATGACGCGTTTTCATACCAATTTCAAACCATTTCATGTGGCCACGGACCTTCTGAGAGTGTTCTCTTACTTCCAAGGATGACCTATAATCGGCCGTAATAACAATAACAAAATTGTCAGTGGGAAGAAAACACAATTTGAGGGAAGCGAGAAAACATGCACGGGCCCCTTATGAACACTTCTGTCCCCCAAAACTATTTAGATTTAGGCATATCTTCAAAGAAACACAAATGCTGTGGTCTGTACAACAACCTAGAACGTTTACCAAAATTTCGATGTGACAACATCAATTAAGCCTTACTAAGATGTAAAGACCCTATACAAACTTGCACTGTTGGCGAAATGACTCAGAATCTGCTTATCGCATTTTTAACCAACTTTTCAAGTAAGATATAACTGCAAAGTTTAATTAGTCTATGTTGGGTTGATTTTTTAGCGGTAAAACGTCACAAACGATTATCCAATTTTGAGGAAAATCGTGTACTATTTCTGATTACCACCCCTCCAGATAGTAGAAAACCGAGGTTACTTGGAACCCAAGGTAAATCTTACCTTTCAAGTGGACTAATATGTCTTATCTCCAAGACTTAAGCAACGCTTGAAAGCACTTCATAATTCCATACTCTTTCATGAAAAAGTCTATGTTTATGATGGTTAAATGACTATTTTGGGGCCAAATTCTCCGAATTGCAAAATGTTTCTATATCTGCGTTCTGGGTTGCATCTCTTAACAAAGTATCATTAGTCAAACTGAGCTTACTAAGAACAGAATGCTTCACCGCTGGTTTCTGAAGGAAATGTCCTTGAAATGGGTTTTGTCTGCGTAAGGCACGGCCCACCTACGGTTCTTACAATCTAAAGTCTTCCAATGGGCGCGGCACAAAAATGTGAAACTGACTGTCAAGCACATGACTGTTTTGTTCGTACATGCTTATTCACGTCGTCGGAAATCTGGGGAGTTCTTTCTTCAAACATTCAGTGATCAATATCAACTACAGTACTTTACATATCCTACAAAAATGAAAGGTGTTATTACAGTATCATGTTGCCGTAATTAAAATGTGAACTTTGGGGAAAATTGTCTCCGACATTCTTTTTCCCAATTCTGAGGTGTAGAAACTTTTCTTGGTATCAAGTGTGATGGCTCTCTTGCTTTTAATACAAAGTAGAAACGTATGGAGGATTAGCAAAAGAAGTGTATTTTAAAATTGTAGAAACCTTAAACAACTTTTTTTTCTTAACTATATTACATCCATCACAGCCATGAAAAATAGGTAGTGTTGCCGAAATCAGCGTAATTTTTATATTCTACCAATTTAAAGAATGTTTTTCTACTGAATTTACTCTACGGTTTAAATGTTTTTTCCGTTTGTTTCCTAAAAGCATCAAAAACAAGAATGGCTCCCATAGCTTAAAGCTAGTTCAATTAAAATTGGTTCACTTTATTCATCCCTTTGGCAAAAGCTTGATTCCAACGGCAAGAAATTTACGTTCCTATTGGGACGTACTTTTGGACTCTTTCACTCCATATTCGTCATCTCTGTTCGGAGAAAAACCCTAACAAAAACCTTTAAAATACAGTACATGAAATAATCTGAACGTACTTTTCAAACTAATACGGTATTTGGAGGTCATAAGTTCTAAAAATGACGTGTTTTTTACAGGCGGCACGACGACTACAAGAATGCCACAAAAATCGTTTCCCGGGTAAAATAACGACGCAAAACAACAGGAAGGAACGCACCGTCCTTATCAGCAAATAATGTTGTTACATTCACGTCATAGAAGATAAAAATGTTTACCACAAACAAGTTTTTACCCAAAACCTTAGGCTTTCGTGTAGTTTCTTAAAATTTTCCAACGCCAACAGCAAAGCCAGTGCGTGCAGGTGTTGATATTGTTTTCCAAAAATAAATCTGTGAAATGCATGCAATTCGAACTGTATTAAAGTAGTTACAAAGGGAACAAAATGATTTGATTAAATAAGCAGTGAAAAGTTCTTGCTGTCAAATCATCAGTGTGAGTCACATCTAGCAATGTATTGCTGCTGGAGCTCCGCCACCTCTACCAGTAAATGGTGAGTGGTTGCCTACAAATATAAGCGATAATTCCCAGCAGAGCTCCGACGCCATTATAAAATTGCCATTGCACCCCTCATCTAAGAAATCGTTTGAAGTAAAACAGTTCTCTCAGCGCCAAGACCGGATTCCACGAAGTTGCTCATTAGCTGTTGGCAGTCGAAGACTGTTTTGTACTTGTTTTCCACATATAGGGATATTGGAATCATTCCCCTTTACTCGGCGTTTAAATCAGATGTACAAATTGAGAAAAACACGGTAACCTTTACGCTGCTGGAACCAGCCTAAAATTTCCTTAAGTTGGCATCAATACCAACAACAAAGGAATGCTCTTGCACTAAAAAAATAAAAAATCACTGAATTTCTTTCTTTACTTTAACAGATTTAGGCCACATTTTATTTGAAATTTGAAGATATAACAGCGTCAAAATAAATGCATCTTCCTATCTGGGAACATGTGAAGCCACTTTTTCTGAATTGTTTAGAAGTTCTTCCTTTACCGAAAGGCATCTGTGCTATAATTACGGAATATTTGACAGGAAAAACAGGAAATCTTCAATCCTCAAATTAACTAAAGGGCAGTACCACTGAATCTTGGTATTGCGCAATGCGCTTTGTCGTTAGAACTATTATTACAATTATTTCATGCAGAGAAAATCAAATTTAAATTGTCACTCTCCGACCATTGCTATAGAATTTGCACCAACTGCTTCAGAAACTACGTAACGCATTTTTTATTAATAGTTTTATGTTATTGCTGTATTTATCACCAACTGTTGAAACACCTAAAATTGTTACAAGCTTTTTAAAAATCTTGTGTTTCTTGTTTTTTAATAAGCTTTTCATCAGATAATTAAGTCCATGCTGTGCTTTAGCAACCTCCCATTTAAAGTGGAAACGTCTACACAGCCAGAAATCACTTTTAAACCAAAATCGACAANTTGAAGCTTTTAGTAAACAGGGAAGACTAACGCACTTTCTTGACAAGCGGTAGGCAGGTTGCTTCCAATGACAAAACCAGTACCTCTGTGTTAAAAGTGACAAGAACAATAGTTCTGACTTTTTAAAGATTTTGTAAATCAGCATTCAAAATGACGGCTTCTGAACACGAGAAAGAGATCCGGGTAGAATAGTACATACAGCAGTGGCGGATCCAGACCAGCCGTTTGGGGGGGCAGTCAAATAAGGGGGCGCCAAAAAGTGTTTACTTGTTCAAATACCCCAGATTCTCTGTGATAATCGTTGGGGCTCACACAAAAGTTGTTACCTTTTAAAGAAAATGGCTACTTTTGTTGGTGGAACTATGTGATACTTCAGGGAGGCGCCCCAGTTTAAAATCGCCTTGTATCATTAATTCACAAAAAGTTGGAAGCGGTCCAAAACGATAGGTCCTAATTTTTACAAGCTACACATAATTGAGAATGCTGTGAGTGTCTCAAACAATCTTTTATATCTACAGTACAATAGATGTTTTAAAAATATACACTAAAGCAGCGGTCCCCAACCTTTTGTAACCCCGGGCCGGTCAACGCTTGACAATTTTACCGCGGCCCACGGGAGTACTCTCGCAACAGTCTTTTCATGGGAAGAATCGGCAACAACGCGTCAAAACGAAACTCCATGGTGAGCAGGTACTTAGATAGTAAGTCAAGAGAAGTCACACTCTTCCTCATAGTTAGATAAAGGTAGAATTTTAGGATAAAATTAATTGATTTTTCGGCCCGCCGACAATGCACAATTCATGCGGGCCGGGATAGTAAATAGGTTCCCCACCCCTGCACTAGTAATTGACAACTCAATTTCCAGTCTATAGGAGACTAATAAATAGCGAAATGACGATCACATTTCCAGGTGAAACTTGTGCAGTTATATGCACATGGAACACATATTTATTGCTGAAGCGACAGTTCAAAAACAAAAAGTAAATGAAAGGCATTTGCTAATGACATTACTCCCATTTTAGGTAGCTCCGCTGGCTGTCGTGAAAAACGATCTCATAATCGCATGATATGTTCACACTGGGCCTGAAAGCATATTGCCCTAAAATACATTTAACGCCACTAATACAGGTAGAATTTCAACCAAGTCTTTAATACTGCACATATTTGGACATTGGACTGCTGATGTGAAGAAAAAACATCAATCTCACTAGTCCAGAATATGAAGAAAAGGTGTTACACTGTTCAAAAGAAGTAGGGGCAGGAAGGCTGAGACCATCAAATTCACAGCGAATACCTTCAAACTCAATCTTTAGTTTCCCTGATGAAGTCAATTTCCAATTTTTGTGTACTACTATGAACCCCTCAAACAAGCTTAAAGTCAGGCCCAATGCTGTTGATCTGGCGATGGATCTGCTTCTATCCAGGCCAGCAAACACAGGTGAGAAACAGCCTACAACCAATTTAAAACCATGAATCTCAACCAACACCACAGGTACCAGTGAAAAAGTTAAAATTTGCATTGTTTTTCTGCTTTTCTGCTCAAATTTATGTGATTTACGCGGAATGATTTAGCCAATAACCTATGCATTGTGCTGTCGGTTGCAGAACCACGCCAACATCTTTTCGTGCCCGGCGTGAGAGCTGTCTACGGGTTTGCACTTGCAACCAAAGAATCAAGACAAAACCACATAGCGACCAGTCACTGCCCCAAGGCGGGACAGAGTCCCTGTAGGCTACTCCCTCTCAAATTTTGAACTGTAAATATTGAATCGTTGAGCAGGAATTGTCATGACCGCGTGCAGGCAATTATTCCACCAAGCTTAGGTAGCTGTTATTTTGCCGAAGTTTCTGCGTGAGAGCTGACTGCTGAGTGCCACGGTTTGTTGAGGCGCGTCGTGCTACTGCTACCACGTAGAAATTCAATGCTACGCTGCGCAGTCCCCCTTGATGGAGTGAGGTGTTGCACAATCGCACTGTTCGGTCATAATTCCTTCAGCTACTGGAGCACGTTCCGCTTTTTTTCGCTAAGACATTTGTCCTGTAATAGTATTAAAACTCGTCGTAACAGTATTCACCAGCCTACCTATTCGGACATTATGACCGAATTGACTCATTAATTTTCGGTCATTAAAAAAAACTTGGTATGCGACCGAAAATAAACTAGGCAACGCTCAATGCATTTTTGTCAGATACGGGCAAGCTGTTAGTTAACCTACAAATGTTGCTATATCTTTTCACATGCTGCAATATGGTTCAATCAGGGGCATTACTTCTGACAAGAAACTCAACCACTTACCTTGGTGTTGCAAAACTAAGATGCAGACGCACTGCGGGCTTATGTACTGCACTGGTAGCAGACCTGAAACCGTTTTTTTGTTTTGCAGGCTTCTAAAATCTTGCGTCAGTCATAAGTTTCCCATATTTATTGCATTCCTATATTCACCACTGCTTTTCCTTTCAAGGCTGCCACCATGCATTAAAACATGGACTTGTAACAAAAACAGACTAATTTTGCACAGCCCACCGTCAACTCCAGAATTGTGCTAGCGAAAGACATCGCGACCCGCGTTTGTGATTGCTGGGCAGTTCTCACGCGGAAAAGAAATAAGGGAACAGGAGTATTATTACGAAACAATGCAGATGTTGATTCTAATTGGTAAGAGGCTGGGTCGATGTCCGTCACTTAAATCCTGAAGTTCAACGAACTGTAAAGCATTGTTTAGTATTTTTTGCCTTCCTTTCTACTTCGGTAAGCACCCAAAAAGGAGCGCATTTTTATCAGAGGGGCGGCATTTTAACGGGGTGCCCCAGCCGTTTTGGAGGGGAGGCAGTTGCCCCAAACTGCCATCCCTGCATCCGCCACTGACCTACAGAGAAGGAATCCAACGCATAGGCTTGTGCACAAAATGTCTTGCATTTCAAACGACTGCCACTGCTTGTCACTAACTCGTTTTCATTTGCATGAACGTCAAGTCCCAAGCAAATTGAACGAGTGCAATCCAGAAACCCTAGGAGTCAATTACGTCTGTAAACTTAGACCCTGTTATGAATGTAAACAGAATTAGCCAAGCATAACTCTCATATGTGACATAACTAACGGTAATTAATATCATGATCACTGCCGTTCAATTTTTGAATTATATAAAAGCAAATGTTTTTCTGACAAGTTGGCAAATCATTTTGTTTTGTTTATCCTGTGTCTTGTTTGCATTTTCAACCAGATGGCAAAAACAAATTATAAACAACACTTACTTCCTTCAGCCTTAAAGCAGCAGCTGCAAATATTTTACTGGTAAACTTGAATTTTTATAATGTAGAGTTTGCTAAAATTGTGATGATTTGCAGGTTTTAAATAATTTTTGGTTTTTCACTCTTTGCGAAACGAAATTAAATGCAAAATTTTGATGCTTTTAATCATAATTTATTTCGTTGTTACGAAAAAATCTGCTTTTGTTGGTGAGCAGCAAATAGAAATGGAGTTTGAAGAAAAAGATTGAAACGACTTTTGTGTGACTTTTTACCTACAAAGAATGGTCAAACATTTTGCTTCCAGGGCTGCACTGGATTCTAAAATTTGACAACTGCTGGAGCGGGAGGATATAGATGGATGGATATTTAGTGTAAACCAATGTAAATAAAATGGAAAAATATAAGTGGCTTTAAAACCCTGCTCAGGATAACTGGGTAGTCCACCACCCAGGGGTTTGTTTTTTGTTGATGTCATATACTTAGAAAAATGTTAAAAACCTGTGTTTCCATAACTTTTCCTGATTATCAGAGACACATATGGAATGGTGCCAGAGTTATTTTATAAAAAGCCTATAAATAGAAAATTGGGGCACTCTACTAGGATTACCTGATGTGTAGCAAATTTTGTGCACGCTACTACCTTAAAATTTTGATTTGATTTTAAGTGCAAAACGTTTTTGTGGCAGATACATCATTAAAAATCGATTTCGTGAAGAGTCGACCTACACCATGACTTGACATGAAGAAAAAATCGACCTGAAACGCTCATGACGTCTTTTTCGCACCAATTAAAATTTACTTCTGAAAAAGCAGTTATTTGGAGATACAGTGTATAACATTTGTATGCTATGTGTGTTCCGCTGCGCAGATACGATTTTGTTGTGAAAGTGATTGAAAATGGACGTCGGGAAGTCAAAAATAGTTGGTACGGAAATAATGGATGTCACATGTCCCAGGAAAATGTAATCAAATCTAGGATTGCATTACACATTTCCAGACTTGTACAGCGTTTGAAGGATTCCTAGGCAATTTGGAAAAGTTCATCAGGCCCAATTAAACAGCTTAACGGGCGGCCTGTGGCCCGTACAGGGGCGCAGTCCATCCATGCCTGTTTATTGCTACTTCGCAGTAAAAAGCTTTACTACTACTTTTACTATTTTAAAAGCACTGGTGCATCAACCATGCAACATAATTCAAAATACGGCGCATTTGTTTTACTGTATCAGGATAAAGTATGTTTGAAAAACCGTTAACCACTGTGGATTTGTCGCTTGAAATAAGGGAGACGAACGTTCTACTGATTCGCTCTGTAAACCACATGAGTCAGTTTACGTCTCCAGAACGGCTATTGCTGAAGTTATTTTTTGTTACTTTTCATTTTTGTTGCATGATGAAAGTAAGTTGTAAGTGTTTGAATTTATTTTTATACTACTGTCTTTTTCATCGTATATAAAAGTAATTAGTAAACTCTTCAAATGTTTTTACAAACATTTACACTGGTAAAACTCATATACAAAAGTAGTTATCCCATTGGGCTTGTTTATTGAAACTCTTCCCGCATTGGTCATCACAACGAAAATATTTTTCTCTGACATTTGTTCACGAGCTACAAATTCAGAAAGCAAAAGCCGCGGTGCACTTTTCTGCCCGTGATTGGTTTACCTGGCCCGCGGGCCTGTGCAGTCTGCGCTATGCCCGCCACGACGCAGCCTTGCAAAAATAAACATTATGCGCTGTCGAATAACGCGATGTCATTTAGACAAGTTTCGATGGACCGTATAGAAAATTGACAATCTTTTGTAAGCACTTTTGCTGTTGCACGCCATTTGCCACCACCCTTACTCAAGATGAAAGCTTTGGACAATGACGTGGCTGCAATTCGAACAAAAACGATTTGAACGTCCACGGAGTCAAAATTCCACAGCCTGACGACAGTTACGAATTATAAAGTTTATAATGTTTTAATTAAAGCAGATATCGTTTCGAGGTGCCACCATAATTGACAGTTGGAAATTTCGCAAATTTTGCAGCAGGGATGCCAATGAGATTTTTTAGAAAACCCCATATAAGCTTATCAAAAAAATCCGGGTGTAAACAGAAAACCCTCGTAAGAAATAATATAAAATTAAGTAATTCTTCCTGCTATCTGGGTAGTAGTCAATCACAAATCAGGTTCCTACACATCCACACAGATCATGTGGCAAGGAAGTGTATATGTATCACAATAATTTTTTTAAATTCACTTTTTACACAGAAGAGTAGTTATTGATGGCAAATCCAACAATATTTCAAAATAGAATGATTCTTTCTTTAAGAAGTTATTTCAACTTCTACAACCAGTTTAACCCACAAGCAAGCATATTGAAAAGATATTACAACAATTAGCGCATAAAGAGTTGAGAAATGTACAGATAAAGAACAGGAGTTGGGCACATGGGCAACAAAAATGAGTGGTAATCGAAAAGTGATTTAACTGCTTCATAAAACCTTGAGCCATTCCTTTTTCATACACAATGTTATTAAGCAGAGCATCAACAACATCACGTTTCTCTGTATCGAAATATCGTTCAATCACTGCTAATATTTGTGCAAAGGTGATATCCGTGTTTCGTTTAGTTGAAATTTTTTTCATTGCAAATATTTTCCAATTCCAAATTTTTATGGAAAGCAATGCCGTCTTGCAAAACATAAGAGTCGTAGTTTTTTCTTTGATAGTTTTGTAACTAACTTTCTGTTAGAAAATAAGTGCTTATTTACTTGATGGTCAGCATGAACAACAGTATATAGTATTCAGCAAAGTAGCCGACAAATAGAAACTCACCTCTCGCTATATCTTCCCCTTATACTGAACTTTTCCTAGCAAAACACTAAACACTGTTTATGGTACATGTGTATTTTTAACTTTGATAATTCATTTCATATTTGTCTGATTGTTTATGACATACGTTGAAGCAACATGGGTTTGTTTGCATTTTAAAGGTTTTCTGCATACATTTGCCAAAAATAAAACGCTAATTTTACGTTCTGCTGCAATCTTTGAGATCTGGATATTTTAGCCGCTGTACCTTCCGTTGCTGTGTGCACCATTTCATCTTTTTGTTCGGGACTGGATAATTGGCACAGTATAGTATGTGAATACCCTACTTTAAATCAGTGCTGCGCAGTTAGATCTTAAAACCCCCGATCTTCAATAGAAAAACCCAGAACGCCAGGAAAGTAGTGAATCCTCAGATTTGGGGAAAAAAAACAAATTTGGTAGCCTTATGTTGTAGCAGTTTAGTGTATACCTTCTCAATATCTAATAGGCCTGTGATTGCAACTGACATTTTTGAACTAGTTTGCAGATACAATCGAACAAATAAACAAAGTTCATATCTTAAAAAATCCAATGCACATTGGCAAGGCATAATTTTCCACGGTTTTCCGTTTAAGAATCTGATATTCGGCTTCATTTTTAGTCTGTGGGCGTCAGGTTTTTCGAAGTGTAGAAATGAATACCTGAAGCATCACGTTCAATGGGTATCACCTGATTTTCAGCTGTGTTAATGTAATCCAAGTATCGCGTGCGTTTGTGGGTCTAGCAGGCAATGAAATATCAGTGAAGAAGAAACGACAGCAATATTTGTCAAACAGATTTGCGTTTGAAGCCAGCTCCGCAACGTTTTTAAAGCTTTCCTATCTTCATCTAGAGCAGAGGTCACCAAACTACGGCCCGCGGGCCGGAACCGGCCCGCGAACTGATTTCATCCGGCCCGCCACGTGCTGTGGAAA
>JGI24021J15306_10007341_pt1 | contig 13419 bp, 13 predicted proteins | sample Ectturendosymbi1_FD_15306 | JGI IMG/M metagenome (IMG submission 15306) | reverse complement strand
TGGATGTTGAAATGAATGCTGTTATTTCTGGTTCTAACCTACCCGCTGAAGACAAAGCCCGTTTGTATGATCCTTGATCAGGTCTTGCAGCGATACCTTGTGTACAGAGAAAACTCAGCAGGGCTCCCACTATAGCTGAAGTCGAAAAACAAACAATTTGACGAAGAGGAATATTATTCAACGTTCCATCTTCGTACAAACAAAAAACAAAGCAACTATCGGATCAGGTTATACAATTTTTCCATTGACAGGAACGACTTAGGAAAGTTCGTACACGCGGAATAAGCCGTGCGCAACTGTAACACTGGGGAAACGATTGTAGCGCAGACGCAAAAATAAGTCAGCTGAACCGCATGGGTGGAACGAATTTTTAAAAAGTTCACGGCTAAGAAAACCTCAGCTAAAACTAAATAACACTTGCATTTTATGCATTTCCGCACTTGCGATCAGCATATCTCAGAGAGAACTATCTGGTGCATTCGAATGTGATTTTTGACACGAAATGAGATGCTACGTGAATTACGTGCGCCACTACGCTTGCGGGCATAATTATTGGAGGCGTTTGGTTCGTGCATTTCGTTGAGTAATGAAGTTTTTTTCTGAATCCTGTTTCGTGTGTGTCATTCATTCAATGTAAGTGCTAGTCACATGAAACATGTTGTCAGAAGTGGGAATCGAACCCGCGCCTCCAATCATGCTCGTTTCGCCTAAACATTGCCAAGTTGCAATTAATATTGGCAATTTTTAGGTGAAATGAGCATGATTTGAGTTACATTAGGCTGATATTGCTACAGCGCATCTCCTTTATGCCTTTCAGCACATTTAACATTTTCATGAAAATATCTAATGTTCAATATATCTAATTATTTTACACAGTTGTCTTTTCTCATCAGTGGAATTTTAACTTCTCAGGGTCAACAATTGCGGTAACTTCATGACACCACAGACACCGCAAAAAAAGCATGATCACCCTAAGCTTGGTATATGAAGCTGTAGTTGAATACAAGCTTCATTAAGATCTATTTAAATGCTTATTATATGCGAAGCGGGTGCTAATTAAACAAAATATTAATTTGCGTTTTGTCAGCAGAGGTGGAAATCTCCAGAGTTAATGCACAGGCATCGCCATGGGCGGCTTCAGTATTCAAAAGTATTTCCTTAACTATCCATTTTTTGAATATTTTTCAGTGAGTTTTGGCACTTTTACTTAATTCAATTTACATTTGCGTGTATACCAACTCTTCTAAGTTGTCTCAGACAATGGAAGAATTATCTTTGATCAGACCAAGTTGATTTGTTATTCGCTTGTACGAAGACGGAACGTTGGTTAAAATTTCACTTTCGTCAAAATGCTTCCTTTTTTCGGCTTCGACTATAGTGGGAGCACTGCTGAGCTTTTCTCTGTGCACATTGTATCGTTGCAAGACCTGGTCAATGGTCATACAAAATGGACTTTGTCTGCATTGGATATGTTGGAACGAAAAATAATAGCATTTATTTCAACATCCAGATTAGACACGGCGCAAACTAGCAGGTATTGTTCATGCTACCTTTGCTTCATGACTTCAAACACTCTTGGTTTGACAATAACCATTTTTTGTACGTTATCCATACTCCAGGCAAGCTCAAAATAGCTGCAACAACAGCTGATAACAAAGGTGCAAGAAGACCACCTATTTTGGATAATTTTCCTTTTGCGTTTCAAACTCACTTTTTTCTTGGCTACGTTGCGAAAAGCTTTCTTATGTCTTTTCGGCTGTGACTTTTGCGAGGAGGAAACAGAAATGTTCTCTCGTAACAAGTTGTGACAGCATTCGTAAATTCACATTATCAAGTCATTGTCTGCTGTTTTCATAATGTCCCGTGTGACTTTGGGAGAGGACTGCAAAGAACTCTGAGCATTGGGACTACATGTCGCAAACGAGCAGACATTTCCTCCACTCCGTGGTAATGTAAACCACCCTGTTCTCGCCTGGAAAGTTTTTAGAGCGAAGAGAAAATTTCTCAGGTGTGCTCTGCTTCAAGTCAAATAGCAACTAACCGTAGGGATCCAATGCTGCATCAGCAAAAACCTGTTGAGCGATTTTAAGTCTAGAGCGGTAGGCTTGTTTTCCCAGATGAGTGATCTGCGACGAATCACGTGGGTTCTTAAAAACAACGATGCAGTAGGGATTCAAACTCAGTTTTTCCACTACCTGTTGGATTGGATACAACACAAGTAAAAGGACTTGCGGATCGTACGTCCATTGTTATAAACTGAGCGGTCGCTCAAATAAACGATGATGACAAAATCACCTTTTTCACTCGGATCGACCTTAACATAGCAGAGCATTTATCGACCTTAGCAGCGCAATGCAAGCAAGCGCAAATGTGTCTGCAGGGCAAAAATAAAGCGCTCGGATCTTGGTCAAAACAAATCTTGCACAATAAAGATAACTGCGAGTTTTGGCTTGTCACGTTAACCCCATTTTCGGAGACATAACCAGAATTTCGATACGTTACACTGTTCACAAAATGATAGGCAATGTTAAAGTTAATGTGCAATAACGAATGAAAAGCATAACAAACGTTGCTAAGAGACATCCTGCCGGAATCGGATTTTCCAACTTTCTAAACGGACAGGTGAGTGTTTGCACAATTACGGGATAAACATAGTCCATACCTTTGTGTCGAAGGACGAATTCGCAACGCGATTAGGTACAACTTTGCAAGATCAAACCACGTCTCGTCGGCAGAATGCCCGTTGTGAAGACCTCCATTACAATAAAAGCAGGTTTTTTAAGGTGCTTTAGGACCCGAATCAGGTCCCTAGAATTGAAAATCGGATCCCTAGAATCAAAGAAAGCCGGGTCCCCAGAATCAGACATATCGGGTCCCTACAGGTCCATACCGGGTACCTAATATTTCCACAATAAAAACCTGATAAAAGCATTTGGTTTTGTCTCTTATCTAGAAAAATACAATCAAGCTCCTGCGAGTTTCTCAGCTAAATAATTTTGATGTGGCCAATTTTTGTAAGTTTCCAAACGACATGCAAAATTTCTCAAGTCGTGGCAAACCGGTAAGTCACATTTGAAAAGTTCTGCATTTAAATTTTGACTGTAGTTTGCCATTACTTACAGGTTTCTGATGCAAAATGAATGACGGGAGAAAGGTTTATTTATCTCACGTGCCGGTACCACCAGAGCACATTGTTTCATCTTTACGGAAAAAATTGTGTGATCTACAGCCAAGTCCGGCTGAGATTGACGTCACTAATTTGATGAATTTTCAAACATTGGACATGTGTGATTCGAACCGCAAACTTTTGGATCCGAAAACGTGACAGTTGATGCACTCAGATTAACGTCACTAATTCGATAAACTTTAAAAAATTACCATGGCAAGGTTAGAACCCGCACACCTTTGGATTCAAAAACATTACAGTTGATGCACTCACACTGACGTCACTAATTTGATAAATTCCAATACGGAGCACAATGTTATTCTAACCTGCAAACCTTTCGATTTAAAACTGCAGTCATGTCGCTGGATAGGATCATGAAACCAATGTGCAAGACTCGAGAATCGAACCCGCAATCCTTCCCAGCACCACACCTCTTCCACATGATACTCCACCCCTGAACAATTGCACATCATAATACCATGAAATGTAGCACCGCCATATTCTTCCACCAAGCCTCGAAATGCACATCATCCACTACTGACCACCTTTCGCTAATTTTTCCACACATTTTCACTATTTTTTCCATCAGTTTCTCTCCTTACTCCCGTCTCATACGGCTAAGAAGTATGTGATTGCGTTTCACCAGCGTAGGTTGTCATTAGCAGATAGGCCTTCCCACCATATTGCCTTTTGTCTCAAGCGTTATTTTCTGTGAATGAACGTGAAGGCTCCCAACTGCCTCACCGTCATCCAACTATTCGCAACAACCCAAATTTATTGAGTGTGATTTAGATAAGTCTGTGATTCAGCAAACAGGTCAAATTTTACAACCAAACTAAAAGAAAACAGATTATCTTGAGAACGATAAGAGTACTTGTTACTTTTGCTTATCTTCTTTGCAACTGTACGTCATGCGTTTGCCTGTTAACAATTTAAGTAAAGATGAGTTGTTTTTGTCCATTGAATTTCCAATCGGAAGTGCCATGATTAAAATTTTGCAAGAATTGTAATGTTGAAGTAGCTTAATTAAAATATATATTCTTCAGTTGAAGTTGCGAACTTCTAAAGCGACAACAGATTTTTCATATGTCAAAGCATGAAACAGTCGCAACACGCAGACCTTAGCCGAGCGCGTTATACATTGGTACCCAATGCGTGTATAGAATAAAGATGTGGCTAACTAACCCACCTACTGTAATGACATGTTACTGAAAGCGTCTTCATTTCAAGGCTTTTCAGTCAAATATACCATAAAAATGTTGGAAAATCGTGTTTCCCGCAAATCGCGTATGCAGCCTATAGGCTTCTCCACAATTGCCTGAACAGCAGAGATGTCCGCAGAGCACAAAAACAATATCGGTTGCCTTGTCAAAGTACATCTTCCACGTGCCTTTGCATGACGTGTTGCAGCTACAAATATCCATACCAATAACAAAATTTAAATCGTACGTTTTTCGCTTTCCTGTCCTCTTCTTGTTTGCTTCATCTTCATCACGTGTGCTTATCTGCCCTGATGCGTTTTGTATTCATTTAAGTAATGTTTTCATTTTTGAGCAGTCACCGATCCCGGTCATACGCACTAAAATTTCTAAAGCCGTGTCCTTGGCAATATCATTTTGTGCACAGTACCAAGTTGTGGTTCGATTTACCAGTTTTATCGTTTCTAAGACCAATCAAGCACGGACAATGTAAAACGACAATTCTAGAGGTACCTCTTGCTTATGCCCAGACTTCACTCTGATTTGCGCTTTAAGACAGAAAACAGAAAAACTTTAGTTGTTCTTTAACAGTCTGCTTCCAATGACTTTGGTTAAAACGGGTTTGTGGGTGATGTTCGTTTAACAGTCTGCTTCCAATGACTTCGGTTAAAACGAGTTTGTGCGTGATGTTCATTTCGACGAGCTAACTATGAACAGCAGATCAAAACTTAAAAACTCCGAGTAACCAAAATTTGATTACAAAGTCTGCTTAGATTTCTGTGCAAGATTTACACCAGCGAGCATAATGCAGCAGACCATAGCTACATTATACTAAAAGTGAAAATGCAATGAAAACTTTCACCAAAAGCATTTTATTCATTCGTATATGCTATCTACTTCAGCGAAGTGAAAGTTTTCTTTGTTTAGTGCTTACGTCTGTCGTTTACAGGAAGCAAAACCTGCTTTGCTCGCTTGGGGTGGGTGGAACTGAAATCCAACATTTCATCACTGCAGCTACAAAGCTAGATCCGAAATTTAACAACAAACGCTTACTTAAGAGCTGTTTTTTCGTCATGTATTACATGTGCCGGCGCATTTTTATCGCAATTATGCTGTGCATAGGCCAACTGCGGTTTCTCTTAACTTTCCGATGTATTGCGCGGAGAAATAAACTGAGTTGCTGGACACCTTCAAAACTGGTCAAGTTTCGGCTTGCAATTCCTTTTGAAAAAACCTATAGCAAAATTTTTTTCAGTTAAAAACAATATTTTCGCTAGACTTTCACTACCTTCAACAACTTAGGTATCTTGCTTTTCAGAGGCTAGTATTACCAGACTTTTCATATCAATTATTTCTTGCAAGGTTAACAGGTTACAAAAGTTCGCATAATTGAATAAAAACAAAACATATTACATGCTTGTAACAACAACAGTATGTGGAAGATTCAGTTTATGTTTACGATGGCGAAGTGGAGCATGTAACAAAAAATGGATTTTCACTGACCGCATGTTTACTTTAAAAGTCCCAACAGCTTCATAAAATGTATGCTTTATCTTCATCTCACAACAAGATATTAATGTAGCGGGAAAATTGGTTTCAAATCACTTTTTTCCTCAATGTTCAGAGAGCTACACTGAATTGAGCTCCAGTTTTTGGAGTTTTGAAAAAGTCTTTTAGCTCCTGTAAATCTGAAACATTATCTTGGAATTAGAATTACAACAAAAATTTTAAATGATCTTGCCGTCATAAAAGTTGAAGCCAAATTTAAGATGTTCACCTCACAATGACTCGCATTACAAAACCGGCATTTCACAGTTTCTTACGAATGCTCAAAGTTGAAAGATTCTGATAAAATATCGCAAAAACAAATTGGTGCCATATCGCCGCGCATTTACAAAAACTCTCAGCCGCAAAAACTGGCAGAGCAAAATACAACTATTTTGTATAGTTACAAATCATCATTATATTGTTTAGGTCAGAACACGAAGCCACAGCGGTGCCTTACTGCACCTGGGTCTTCAGAAAATGATATATTTTCTCTGTGGGGCCAGTGAACCTGTGGCCATCCTTGGCAAAGGTTGGCATCAGGGCATAAGTAAGCAATAACATCATTTGCACATCGGCGCCGAAACCTACCTTAAATGAAAAGGAATTAGCACAACGGTGCCAACTATTTGTTAGTTGAAGTTCTGTTTTACGATTGAAAAATTGTTGTTCAAAACCTTTATCAATGTTTTATACTGCAAAAGTGCAATTTTTAATTGCAATTAATTCATCAGCCCTTGTTCGTGTGCATGCACTATGTTCATAATCAAATACAAGCTTCATCCAGATTTGCGAACAGGCCGCCAATTTTCTCTAACTTGTTTCAAGCACGTTTGGAAAGGAATTAACACATGCTTAGCAAATCATAATGTTTGAGCGGATTACGTTGTGAAAAAGCGACACGAAAAAAGGCTCAATTTTAACGGCAACCGTAAATCGCTACATAACTTACCTTTCGGAACTGCTCTTGCGTGCAAGGGCTCGTCTGGGTATATTTTTGGAAACACGCGTTTTGCTCTGATTGCCCCACAGGTAATCCCCTGGTTGTTTTCGCATGGTATTCCTGTTTGAAAATGTTTAGTCCAAAGTCCACTCAATCTAAATCCCACTGATCAGCCCAAAGTGATGCGAGTGGTTAGATATTCAAATTTTCCTGTTTCGCATTGCTGCTTTGTTTTCCGTTTTATCAAGTAAGATTGGGAGATCAGTTTAATAGCTATTTGCAAACCTTTGGTTCCATCCACTCGTTCCATTTTTGTTTTCTTAACTAAAAAACAAGGAATAGGTTACGTTTGAAATTTCAACCTCGTAAGTAGCAAAAAGTCACGGCATTCCATGAGATGTAATACCTTTTGACCAGGACACTTAAAATTTCGTTTATTTAATGTTCGTATCGCAATCCTTCAAGTTGCGTTTGCTAATAGAGTAAAATTTCACACAGTAAAATGTTTCTCTTAAAAATGTTAAAACAAACGTTTTTGCAAGTTAAATTTTTTTTGTCGGGGAGGAAACATCAACTCCTTTAATCCTACGAAGTAGCAGCTTGTTTTGAATGGTAATTAGTGTTGTGCGTACCGCTCAAAGCGTAAGCTTAACCATTGATTAGTACAGATTAAAAGTGGCATACACTGATGAAATTTCCATAGACAAGCGTATATCAAAACAAAACTTTGTTTGACCATGAAATAGAACATTTCTCCTGTCAATTCTTGATTCTGTGAAACACCATCAGGCATTTGTGCTAATGCTCTGCGTGCTAGAATCTGTATTTTTACACCGCTTTTTCCAAATATATCAAATATATTTTGTTCTGTCAAATTTCCTCTGGAAAATACCAAAACTTTCAAAATAGTGAATAGTTTGTTTCTTTATTGAAATTTACGGACACTCTTGGTGGTTGTCGGATGAGCAAGGTTCTCCAGGGCTATATCCAAGCATCAAACCATGTTTTGTTTTTCCGAGTATTGTTACTGTTTTTCATAAGCAATTACATGGCTGTTGAAGTTCCAACCAAAGGTTGTGTAGGCTCTTTCAAGGTAATAACTGCTTTATAGAGTTTTGAACCTCAACGTTTATTCACCATGTCTTCTCCATATTTTTGCTGAACCCAAATCCTTTGCAGCTGTTACTTCAAGGACGGATGAAACGTCAGCTAAAAATAAAAAATTCCTGCGCCATATGAATTGCCACACTTGCAATGCAGTATATCTGAAATAAAACTATCAGGTATATTTGAATTTGATTTTTATAATGTAAGAAGAACATTCAATATTTGCAATGTTTAGGTAAAATGAGCATGGTTTGATGTACAGCAGGCTAATATGTCTAAAGAGCATCTATTTTTACCTTTCAAGATATTTAACATTTTCAATCAAAATATCTAATGTTCAATACTTTATAGTCACCTTTTCGTTTCGTATCAGTCGTCTTTTTAACCTTCCAAGTCCAACAGTTGCACTAATTTCATGACACTGGAGACAGAGAAAAAAACGGCCAGGTGGGTTTTGTAAGCAGAAGATAGAAAGCTGCGGCATTAATGCACAGGCAAGGCCGTGAGAGGCTTCAGCATTCAAGTATTTCATTAACCATTCACTTTTTTCAATGTTCAAGTAAGCTTCCGCAGTATTATTTAATTTAATTCATGTTTCAAACAAGACTCATAAACTTATCCTCACAGAAAACCATACTCTGCAACAATTAAACGTTAACAGTAAGAGTTTGATAAAGAGAAAATCTTTTTCTGGGAATGATACACGTAGGAAAATGCAGGTGAAATGGTCAAACAGAATGGAAACAGTCAATTAATGAACATTGCAAAGGAGTACAAAATTATTTCACACGAGGGAGCATGACGCTTTGAATATTAATTTGTGCGTTTAGTTTGTTAAACCATTTATCATCACAAGTATCCACGGAGTAAAAACTGGGTGGTTCTACAAAAGTAGCAGTGTAAGAATCATCAATAGGTGGTTTATTTAGGATGCCATGGAACACTGCAGTGTGCCGCGATAAGACCATTTGGTCCCTGTCATCACCCTTAGCGGGTTTGTTCCAAGTATCTCGATGTATTGACCATCTCTTGGAAAATTGATTACAGTTTTGCCAATGTTTCAGAATGCGAACAAAGTCCTCTTGCCACCTAGTCAGAAAAAGTAAAAACAGTTATGCCGAAGATTTAAATAATGGCATCAAAAAAAACAATACTTCTTTCAAAGAAAAAGCGCATTTTTTATTTGCATTTCCAGTGTTAAATTCCGATAAATTACGTTGAGTTAAGGATCATAACAAACGTGTGTTGTGGCTTCACGGACAGGAGCTTTAAGAACAAGCGTTCAACGAGCACATGCGCATATTCAGAAACAAATGTTCCAAAGACCAGGCTATTTTTTCAAAGTATGTTGAGGGTTTAAGAAAAGGGATCGCCCTTTGCATAGCCTTTAACAGTCTGCTTGCAAAAAAGTGCTGGCCTTCAAATAAGACTCGCCAAGAGGCGATCTGTGCTTTACAGAAAAAAATAGATAATGTACTGCGTGACCTATGCCGAAATGTTGAAAGATAAGCAATACGATGATCGAGATGCAGGTACAGAGAGAATTCAAGCCAATCAACTTCAAGAAACTCAGTTAAGACGAAGTAATACATACATGGATCCTTGCAAACGTACCTCGCCTCGAGAACTACTCAAACCAGTTAAGACAGCCTGCCAGGACATGAAGTGTGCAGTAAAGTAGCACATTATCTTTTCCTGCTTTTGAACAAAATACGACTTTATCCGGTTGGAGAAACGTTATATGTGTTTCGCTTTTTCCGGATGAATTTCTTTTGATCGTGTTGTTGTGCAAAATATGGTCATAATGAAATTTGTACAGCCTGGTTCTCATGAGAGGCAATTTTTAAAAATACAATGCAATTCATAGATGTAAGCTATGCGTAGCACTTCATAATCTATTGAGTTTTCACACAATTTGTGTTTCGATGGCAGCTACGGCTTGTTATCCTGAATTTCTTCTTTCATTGGGGTTCAACAAACAAAAGGAACTTAGGAAAAGCAACAGGCTTAATGGCTGCCTTGACAGAAGCGTCACGTAACAGTGGTCAAAATAGTGTCATACCAGAAACGACAAGCAGTAGTGGAAAGGACAAAAGGGTTGCTGACGCGCTCATATGAATATCACAGATGACTGCGCTTATGCAGGCAACATGGACGAAAGCCAGTTGCTACAACCAACAGCGCAGCAGAACTACAACCAACAGCGCAGCAGGTGCTTTTTGGAACGACGATACCTTAAATGGTTCAAAGTTTCCAAAAACAGATGTATTAGAAAGACGTGTTAGGCTACCTGTGGAAGTGTTTTTGTGCTCTTGATTAAAATGACAGAAAATAACAGAGGTAACGAAATATGGTTGTGAAAAGCCACAATTGTTGTTTAATCGGATTAAGCAACGATTTGAATTGTCTTTTTCACAATTGTCAGAGCTATTTAAAGCAAGTTAAAACAGCGTTCGCTGTTGCATTTGTACTGTTTACTGTCTGGTATTCCAACATTTATCCTTGCATTGTATTTCATGATTTTCAGCAATGCTTGAAATGGCTATTTTGAAGTTTTACTTTTCAAATCCATTTTCTGTCTTTTTAGGCCATTTTTATGATTATGTCACAAAAGTAATGTGATGTTTAACTGCAGTATAGGTGATTTTGTGAAAAAGGATCTTGCTTTGGTGGATGCATGCAAATTAACTGCTGCTGTGTCATTGTTTTAATTTTCTTCCAAATAATGCTTGAACATTTGNCATTTGTCATGNCGACAGTTGAAATGTACCTAAAAATTAATTATTAGTTTAGCAATAGGTTTGCTTCAAATTGTTTCACTGGTTGATAAAGGNTTAAATTCTCTACCACGAGTGTTTTCGAGCCATAGTCTGCCAATACTGTCCAAACGTTCATCTGGATTCCAAAAGTAAGCTAACGGAATTGAAAAACGTGGTTTGAAAAGTTTTTACTTATGCTCCAACAATGAATTTGTGCTCCAAAAATTTGATTCTGTAGTTTGATCATTGTCGCATCATTCAGTAAGACACAAACACTGCTGGAAAAAGTGTGGTGTAACCACCGACATTGGCTTGTGCAACTTTTAAAATTTCATCAAACACGCTGGGCGAACACAAAAGATAAGAAATACAGATAAAGGGTTGTCAGATAAAAATTTCCATAAAAAGCCAAACAGTTTCTAACAACAGGCTAGAAAAAATTCAAATCAATTATTTCAAGGCCAGAAAAAAGGGCAAACGTTGTTTATGGTATTGCTATTCCTTTGTCACATAGACACATCTAAATTACAAGAATATCATTAGAAATTTTCTTCGAAATTTGGATTAATTTTTCCTTGGCCTTGTATTTGTGCTCATTATTGATGCTTCTCTGACTTTTCATGGTTTGTGAGATTCCAAACTTTGGGTACAACGGTGCCACAGTTTGCATACTGATCCATTGACAGCTTTCTACACCCATAGGAAAATCATCTCCCATTCACTACTCTACTCACAATCAGAATGATAAGAACACTTCCTCGACGTCATTGTCGTATTTATATCGCGGACACGCAGACCTGTCTGGAAGCGTTGAACCAGCTTGGTGCTTGCAAAACACGAAATGAATTTTTGCGTCATCACTGGAAATGTGTGCACTATGTAAACATTTCCAATGATTACGCAAAAAAATTATTTCTAATCTTGCGTATCTCAAATCTTACTGACATCACAACGCTGGCGCCGGTATAATATAGCATTTTTTACAAATACTTTGTAAATGTGTTGCCGTACAAAATGGAATAGTAATATTTTCCTTCAGAGGAAACTTTTTCAGCGTAAAAAAGTCAAAAATGAGCCAAAAGGCCACATGAATTCTTTAAGGCTAACCAACTTGAGTTTAGACCATCAAAAGGCCAAAAGGCTAAATAATTTTTTTTAGGCTAATCAACTTCAAACAAGGCCAGATTTCTGACATTTGGCCTAAAAAAGGCCAACCTGACAACCCTGCACCGGTAGTGCATAGTTGACATCTGAGGCGTTCTTACTGGAATATGTGAGTATTATGAACGGGTACTGCAAATCAAAGCAAATCACAGATAATGCTGAGTATGATTCAGCGTACTGCGTTGCAATTAGTTGCATTCAACCAACAAACAGTGTACAACCTATTTTCAAAATCGTGAATATCGGTAAGTTTAATCACCAAAGTTGCACTAGTTTTTCTAGCAAGCAGTCTTCTTTTTTCTGTTATTCCTAGGTAGCACTGGTTCATCGATTCCTTTCCTTGAATTTTCTATATAATTTCAATATCAACACAAAGAAAATATTTCCTTAATTTTAGAATGCTGATCAATATGACGTTGAGGTTGACAGGTGCCTTCACGTGGCCCTCCTGTACGACATTCGCTACTAATGTCAACTAAACCTGTCAATACGAGAGCAACCACTGCTACCCGCGCTGGATGTGTTCGGCATGGGGTGGGTCATAAAACGCCGTTCTCTGGGCGCGGCAGCAGAAATGCTGCCGAAGACCTACGACCCAGCATACTCCAGCTGAACACCGAGGGGCTTACTGCAGACAAGATCCCTGTCATTGAGCAGCTAGCCTATAAGAACAAGGCTTTCATTATCGTCCTACAGGAGACCCACTGCACAACTTCAGACAAGCTAATGATTCCCACTTCTCACTAGCTGGGTCAATCCTGAGCAGGAACCACGGCTTCGCCACGTTTGTCCATGAGCGGTTGGAATGGTCACTGGTCGATCAGTCTCCATATCCATCAGAGACTGAGTGGTTGTGCGTAGACGTTGCAGGATACAAGATCATTAACGTCTACAAACCGCCACGCTAGCTATTTACACCAACGGCCATACCGACGTTGCCACACCCCAGTCTGTACGCTGGTGACTTCAACTGCCAACACGTCAACTGGGGTTACAACAAAACATCCCCTGACGGTGAGACCCTGGACTCCTGGGCAACATCCAACAACCTTGGACTATTTTATAACCCAAAGGAAACAGCCAGATTCTTCTCTCACCGATGGAACGTCGTAACCAACCCAGACCTGGCCTTCGCGAGCTTCGGCCAGGACAGCCGACTGCCGGACAGACGTGTTCTTGGAAAGTTTTCGAGGTCACAACATCGGCCTTCCCTCATAACGCCACCGAAGCTCAAGGTTCCTGTCCACAGCGATCCGGTGAAGCGTTGGAACTCCCACAAGGCTGATTGGAAACGCTTTTGCCTTCTCACAGATGAATCCGTTGAGAGATTGCCACCTCCGGACACATCAAACATTGAGGGAGAATACCAAGATTTTTGCGAGGGCCTACTATCTGCGGCCAAAGATGCATCCCACGTGGCCGTCGGAAGAACTATGTGCCATGCTGGTACAAAGAGTGCGAGACCCTCTATCGCTCCTTCATTCCAGCCCCGGTAGGGACTGACTCTGACAGAGCCGCTTCGTCCCTACTATCTCG
>JGI24021J15306_10007340_pt1 | contig 13419 bp, 8 predicted proteins | sample Ectturendosymbi1_FD_15306 | JGI IMG/M metagenome (IMG submission 15306) | reverse complement strand
TCCTTTGATCAATCAATCCATTAATACTCTGCCACATTTTTAGTAAATTTTGAGTTCGGAGCAGTGCAGGATTGAATTTAATCTGCATATTTTAAAACTTTTTTAACTCAGTCGTGACACTTGCAGTCGTCCACTGGCTCTACCATCTCTCTCCCTGGATTTCCTTGGCGCTACTCAAGCTCAAGTCCGTTCAGAAACACACTTCTGTTTTCCAGAATCTTTTCGATTCCCTTCAGGTAACTTATTCTTGTTGGCACCTAACACTATTTGCAAAAAAATATAAATTCCTACTTTCGAATTGAACTCGTACAAGGTTATTAATATATTTGTGATCATTAAACCACTCCATCCAAAATTAGCTCACGCTTTTGATTACAGGCTAAGTCTAAGTGCAAGCGTGCATTCTCTAACCAGACCGGTTATCAGTGGCGTACGCAGAAAATTTCCGAGGACGGGCCAAGTTTTGTCACAATCGTGTGACGTCACAAATCAATTTTGGACGACCATTCTAGGTGGTCCGGCGGCATGCCCCTGGGAAACGTTTGCATAATTTCACCTAAAAATACGCAAATTACACCTAAAAATACGCATTTGCACCTAAAAATACGCATACTGTTTATACATTTTTTTGTTTTTAGGTTCTGAGTGGGGGGCATGGTACAGTGGCCCCCCTCCGTACGCTAGTGCCGGTGATAGCCACTGTAACCAAACGGGCATTATTAAAGTAGCAGTTTACCCGTGCCAAGAAGTACAGCTGACAAAAATTTTAATCTTAATCATTTAATTATAGAGGGGGACAGTTTTACTGTGCAGCTTACCTTTAGTAGTGGAAACTGCAGTTTATCAATTTACCTCCTAGCATTTTACCTCTGTTTTGTTTCCAAAACGCCAAGTTTTTGTTTACAAATTACATGCATACATCTTTGTTGATCATACTGTTTTTCATGACATTTGGTCACTCAAAGTTAGGAAGACAACAGAAATGTAACTATTAACTGGGTCTCCTATCGCCCCCCAATCGCCCATTACTGCTTCACCGCCACCCTAGAGTTTCTCACCGCCCCCAGGGGGGCGGTACCGCCCACTTTGGGAACCACTGAACTAAAACATGTTTCAGCACTGAAGTTCGCTGCAAATTCTTTAATAAACAAATGGCATGTGTCCAATAGAGTGGAACTGCCACAAGGCTGGCAACATACACCTGTATAACTAAAATTCAATTTTCCGTTTTAATGAAGATAGCCTACGTCATCATATTTGAAGATAATGCTGTCGAAAGCCTGCAGCACTCGATTGAAAATAACCCTTTCTTACAGTCATTTCTTCTTACAGCTAATACTAGGATGAGGAATATTGGTTTCACCCTAAACTGCTGACAGAGTTAAAGGCCCACATTCCTTCACGTGGCATACGTCTGGTTTCGATTATTTGCATATGCACACTGACCATTTTCTTCAACAACGTGCAGAATAACGGCTACAATGTGCGAGATCTGCAAATCAGAATATATGTTTTTCAGCAACAACCAGCGAACTAGGCAGGCCTACTAAGGTACTACAACGTGTGCTTATTTTCCACCTGTGAAACCGTCACGCACGAATGGCGTTATGGAGGTGGACACCGAAGTAGCAAAAGGCTGACTTTCGTCGGCTTGCAGCCGTTTTCAACCGTTTTCTACTCATTGTCCATTCAACTAGGAAAGATATTGTTAGTGGCCCATGACAGCTACAGTAGGAAAGATTTTGGTGGTTGCCCAAAGCTTATAATCGCATAGATTTACCACTTCTATAACTTTAACTAATCGTTTGTTGCTCTGCTAGCAATTGCAATGCTAAGCCATAGCAATTCACGTAAATACAGCTTCAGCTAGTGGTGTTTAGTAGGTCTTATGTCACAAAGATAAAAACAACATTCAGGTCTAAAGTTTTCCCAGGAATTATCTTCCTTATTTTATTTGATCATAAGGACGGCATTATACAAGTCTCATAATACTTTCCTTCTAATTTATGCCAAGCTCTGTGGCCCACTGAAAAAAGAGTCATGGACTACCCCTAGGCAATGGCCCACCGGTTGAAAACCTCTGGGCTAGGCAGATATACGGCCTAGCCGACCTTCGTCCATAAATGGAAACGTAGCATTAAGTTTTGTTGTTTGGTGTTATGATTTGTGATAAATAGTGTTTCTGAAATATATACCAATAGCAGGCGGATATTCACCTCGGAAGTGGGTACTGTTTACAGCACAGTCGCAGCAAAGCATCTATTTGAAAAATGTCAAGGTTCTTCTCAAGAACTTCATTAAAAAATTGCGCATTAAAAACATGGCATCAATCTTTTGCGTTTTTCGAAATGTGCAATTTAATAACCTGCCTTTTCCGTTGCTTTTGAAGCATCACCGTTCACGTATTGATTGATCAACCAGTGCTTGCCAACACCGCTTTCTCCAGCAAGAAAGATAGTGACATCTAGCTTTTTTGACTTAGTTTTTGATGACTTTGGAAGCTGTAAATACAGAAGCAAACAAAAAAGTTGCCCTTTCATTTGTCGCACCTTTTCAAACCGTGGTTGTAATATTGATGCGGGAAACTTCAAATGTTGATATTTTGGTACCTGTCATTGCATTGGGTTCAGATTTGTTAACTTCCATTAGTTCATAGCGGTTGCCCCAGCCTGTAGCAAACGTTTCAGATGTACTAATTTGGATGACAGCGGTGCTCTACAGAATCGAGAACTTTTGCAATTTATCGGCAAAGCAGAACGGTGCAGTTTGGTGCCTTAGCACGTCTCTCGATTCTTTCTGCCACCTATACACTATACTTTGCTGTTTAATTTACTTTTTTGCATTTTTTTAAGCTGAGGCTTCCAATAATGGTAAAATCTCATCCTCAGTCTTTCTTAACATACCAGTCTCCTAAGAGTGCTTTTGTGGTCTTGATGTTGGCTTTGCTGTGGATCCTGCCGTTGATTGGAAGAATGAGGCTGTTGTGTTGTCAGCTGTTGCTGCTGGTGTCTACCAGGTTGTGCAATTTCCTGATAGCGTATGTTGTCTTCGGTTGATTCTTCCTGGAGACGCTGCTGTTGTAGACGATATTCAATTTCCTGTACTTCTTTTTGATACTGCGATCTGACATTGACCGGAAGTACACCTGTAACCATGTCAAATTACGACATTCTAAAGAATTAAAATGTGACGCTTTTTTGTGTACGTTTGACTTCTGTTAGGACGTAGTCTGCTTTGTGAGTTTTCTTGATTATAAACTTTTGTGCAAAACTTTCGTAAAACGTCAAATTTTGAAACAGCGCATGAGACAGTTATATGCTGACAAATGTGCTCTTACTGTGACAACGCTATCGCGATAAAGATTTTACTACAATAGCAGACCAAAAACGAGACTTGGAAATGTCTCTTACTCTTTTAAAAACGATCGGTAATTATAAATGATTGTAACTGACCATCGCCTGATTTATTTAATTGTTTCATCAGATCTTCCTGACGGTGATGTTCGTCTTTCAGGAAAAGCCACTCTAAACTGATTGCCTCGTGAAATTACGCATTGATCAATTTACAATGTTGAAATACTGTAGTTCAAGGTTAGTCTATTTTTACGTAAAAGGAAAGAAAAAGGTCAAACATGTGTAAAGAAAAACTTTTAGCAAATTAGTTGCAAAAAGTTTGCAGTATACTGCGGACTACCACCAAAGGTACTTCGCTACTCAAAGATCTTCCAACTCTTTCTCAGTAAATACTGTTTAAGGTCTCAAAAAAACTTAATTTTTTGAGAGGATCATACCAGGGCTGCAGATCCGTCGTAAAAACGATCCAGCTCCGGCTCCGGAGCTCTCTTTTTTCGTGGCTCCAGCTCCAGCTCCGGCTTCTATTCGTTTTCACACATTAATATTTCAATTGTATTGGTGTGCCTCAAGTTGAATGGAAAATGAATCCAGTTAAGTACACAAAATTAAGAGAACATACCAAACCTTTCTGAGTAATTTAACCTGGCAGTTTTTTACAAGCAGCACTCTTACCATGAGGAAATCAGCGAAAAAACAACAATCACACGTTCAGACACTTCAGAAAACGGTCGTAGAAGGAACGTAACTCAAGACAACGGTAATATAAACAATTTTCGCTAGTTTTGTGGCGGGTTTTGCCGTCAATGCCCGAGGCTGTTATTGCACTAAAGAAGTTTTACACAAAAGTTACTGAAAGACTGTTTACCGAAAGGTATCCTTTCCCCGCAAAGAATCAGACACTAACTTTTTACAGAGTATATATTTCGCCTACGAAGTGGGCATCATCAGCTCTAATTCAAATACAATCTGCTACTGAAAGACTGCTAAAAGCCGCACAAAGGATGTTTGGGAGCTGCAAGCGGCTCTTAGAACAGTGTTTGAGAACCATTGTTCAACAAGTAACCCCACGCCTGCCAGCTATGATGCCACAGCATTAGCGATTATTAAACCAAAGAAACATCAAAGTCTTGCAGATCCATTGTTGCAGTCTGGTGTCGCAACTCGTAACATCCGCGTTAGTGTGCCATAAAGAGCACTGTTTTAGGTAAAGTATGTCTGTTTGGCAAACCATTAGTATCTAGGAAGGGACTCGGAGCAGGTGTCAAGCGAAATTTTTGACTTCACGCCATGTGCGCATGCACAGAGTGATATTCTACATATCGAATACGTTAAGAGAACTGATGGTTAGCGCTCAGGGTTTTAGTGTTTAGGTAAATGCTTTGGGTTAGGGTTTGGTTAGGGTTAGGAAAAGAAAAACAATTGAGGTCTAAGACTAAGTCCAATATTGTTTAGTAGTTATAGTCAGGGCCGAATTTAGCTGATGCGAGGACCTAGGCCGGTGACGGCGAACCTTTTTTATACTGAGTGCCCAAACGACAACCCTAAACTCGCTTATGTCTTCCAAATCTTCTGTCTTAAGAAATGCACAACGACAAAGTTCCAACACTTTCAATACATAGAATATATAATGCTTTCCCATTGCATTCGATCACTCCAAATGACTATGTCCAGGCCTTTTGGAATGATCCTCAATATCTTTTTTTTGCTTTTTTCGCTATACGCCCATTTTTAGTGTTTAAAACTGGAGCCTACAAAAACCCACATTACTTTTGAAAAATAAAGCACCCACTTTAAAGCTATTCCTATACAAAAAAAGCTATCACGAAAAAATGGATATTCCTTGAATCAACAATCAACTGCAGTGTTTATCCAAAATCTGTACAATCCCCTCTTAAAGTCATCTAGGCTTGATGTCACCAACGCATCCTCTGACGAGGAGTTCTGCAGATTAATTACATGCTGGAAAATTGTGCTCACTGTGTACACGCTGGAGTGTCGGTAGCAAACCGGTGAGTGTACGCGTAATCAACACATACATTTAAAGATAGTTTTGTTTTATCAGCAGGTCTAAAGATATAAATTTTTACGTGTCTACATCAAGTTTCAATCATCAGCAACAAAAAACTCTAATGTTACTATTCTCTCCAATGCTACTGTTCGTAAACTTCATCTTTGTTTAAATCAGGGTTCTCCAAACTACGGTCCGCGGGCCAATTCCGGACCGCAAGGCCATTTAATCCAGCCCGCGAAGGTATTTCGTCAATATGGAAAAAACAATGTATATAATAAAAAATTGTTGATTTGGCAGAATGTAACATATTCTGAAACAATCACATTACGTAAGATGTCCGGCCCTCGAACTGTTGTGTTGTGGCTTATGTGGCCGTCTGCCAAAAATGCTTGGAGACCCCTGGTTTAAATTGGTTATTGTGATATAATAATGTGATAATGTCGTCCGTGCCTGCCTCTTCCACAGTTTGGCTTAGCTTGATGCAGTTAGTAGACTTTACCATTGAAAATGTTTTAAGAATAAAGTGAAACGTTTGATACACTGTAATCGCTTGCTAGTGTTGTGGTTCTACACTACGTTTTTAGAAACAAAGAAGTTCAATAATAATCTTGCGTCCAAAACCAGTTACCAAGAACAGTGTTATCACTAGCGGTAATGTTATCTAAGGGGATAATCTCTGTAGTCTGAAGTTACATACTGCGTAAGTGGGTGCTCCGGATTGAGCGTTGGGAGATTAACTAGTTCTCCGTGTCATTTCAGGTGGCTGTCCCGACCTTGGGAGCAGCCTGGCCCCGCGTCACTCTACCTTTCTGGTAACGAACTCTGTACTGGAACGACGATACGCAGGCCCACAGAGAGGGCTATGAGTGCCACCTCTAGCACGCGTGCCATAGGTTCGCCACCACTGCCCTAGGCTAATCCACTTTTTGGGTCCCCTCTCCATTGTTACGAGAAACATATGTAAAGCGATCAATTTGCGAAAAGCCGAAAATGACGATATTGACACTATAACAATACGGTTAATAAAAATTTGAAACCATTACTAGAGTGCCCCGTGATCGCTGCGCTTGTTGCTGCCTTCTACGCAAATGCGTTCAATGACGTGGAATTGTTGAAATCATACTTGGCTGGCGGGAACAGGAGCACAGGCAAACCAACCGACAAGGCCGCCGTTGAAATATTTGTCAAAGCACGTGGCCTAAGTTTTTTTCTAAGTTTCTCAACTGTTTTTTCTTATCTGTGCTAAAAACAACAAACGCACTGCACATTGTGTGGGGGCATAAAGACGTTAAAGCACAACGCGATCGGACGCAACGAAGCTGTCACGGGAACGGGTGTGAGGTTTAAGCCAGAACCGTCGCCAGAAAGTCTGCAATAGGGGAGCTTCACATATGCGCAGGGGGACTTGACATTCCGAAAATTTGATAAAATCTCTATTGATTGATAGTGTTTCATATTTCAGTTTGGAGGGGCTGATCCCATCAATGCTCCCCTGGCGACGGGACTGGCTTGAACTTGCGAAAATGCTGTTATTATTGAAATACGTACAAAAAGCCACAATTATCGAATCAAGTATGGCTGATCACAGCACAGTAAACAATAAAAAAGGTTTTGTCCTGGCGTTCTTCGTAATAAAATCTTCTAGGAATTCATCAAAATGTATTAGCCTAAGTTTGTCACTTTCAATGTATCGAATGCTTGGCGTGGACAACCTCTCCTGGAATATCACGACCGCTTAATTCATTTTCAAGTCTTTTCAATCTTGAAAAACACCTTTCTCCTGAGCAGTTACCGTAGCAACCTTCAAGCTAAGAAATAAGGGTCCGTGTGGTTGGATAAATTAAGAACCATTAATCTGAGGCATCAGAACTAAACGCGCTTTTGTCATTTTCTTGCTGTCCTTGTTTCTTTAGGGAAACGTTCTGTGGCTGTCAATTCGCAAAGTTACTTTTGCTTGCTATTCAATCTCATCACGATCTCTGACTTGGTTACAATGGGAGCAGAAGTCTACAAACTTGCCCAAGTGTTCGATAGCAATCTGATTTCTGATTGACTTTGTTGAAGAAAATTAAAATGGAAAAAATCACATCTAAAAACACCAAACGAGTTTTACGTAATAGAAACGCCAACAAAACTATTGCATTGTACAGAAGACGCAACTATGTTTTTATTGTGGGATACTGCTGCCACCCTTACACATACCTGCAGTCAGGGGTGTATGTGAGGAGGGGACGCGTTCCCACACTTTTTGGACTAGAAACGTTACTTGAAGATTTAGATTTTTCATTTCAATTTCTATGTGCAGCGCCTGGAGCAGTATAAATGAACAAATGACAAGTTATCTCTTGTATAGCACCGTAGAGCTGCAGTGAAACAGGAAGATCCAGTGCGGAAATTCTTGTTGGCGAATGCTCACTTTATTCGGACTATTTGGTGCAGTCTTCCTTTCTATTTATGTGGGAACGGCATTCCCACACCTCTTTTTTAGCACTACTCCCCTGCCTGCAGTACGACATTAAGCTTTGATCAGCCAGATGCATTTCAAACACAAACTCGAACAGCCACAAGTTCTTTCACCTGATCCACACGTAACAATCGGTACGATTCAGCAAGCGCAGGACGCAGCCAGCGTGCTTTGAGTATGTCGACATCGACACAATTGTCGGCATGCGGCATGACCAAGCGTCATATTGAGATTAATGGAAACTCGTTGATAAACTCTGGCGTCAGGGGGCGTAACGAGGTTAGATGGCACCCGGGCAAGAAGCAAGTTTGGCGCCCTGATGATCGAACCTGAGGTCTTTCGGAAGCAAATGTGCTGTATTGTAGAAAGTACTGGTGACATTGTTGGGACTTTTTGACGCCCCCGCAGTCATTCGGCGCCACACGCAGTAATTGCCGACTAGTGATTCGGTACCCGGAGAATTGTGCCTCCTTGCCCCCCGTCGTTACGCCCCTAGTTATCGCCACGAAATCTGATTAGTTGAATTAAACTAAATATAAAGAATAATTAGGAGACAAATGTTTGACAAATAGTCCTATTTATCGAAATTGTCATATACTGGGAATTGACTTCATGCATACCACAGTTTGTTGGAGGTCCCCATGGATCTTGAGGCCCTAGGCATAAGCCTACATACCCTATTGGTAAATCCGACCCTGGTTATAGTTATTCCCGTACTGTAGCTCGTTGTGGGTATCTGACTTCTAACCAAAAAGTTTTAATTTGCACAACACATCAAAAAATCAAGAGCCAAACGTATTCCTTTATTTTGAGAAGGAAAATAACTGACAAACTAGGTCAAAAAATTCGCAGAGGTCAGAGATTTGGCTTGACACCGGAGCTACCTGTCAATTGGCCGTAGCTCCGGTCCAAAATTTTAAACTAAGCTCCGGCTCCTGATTTTTAATTTGAGCTCCGACTCCAGACAAAATGCCCAGCTCCGGCGCTCTGGCTCCGGCTGCGCAGCCCTGGATCATACCTCACTACAAAGCAGTTCCGGAATTGCGGCAAAGACAAACGTAGAAGTGTAAACTTATATAATATATTGCAATGGATTGCGACAGATTTAAATCAAACGGAATCATTCTGAGTAACTTGCTATGTCGAAATGAGTTGATCCAATGAAAATCACCTTACATAATAAGGAACGCATCCACTTAGAGGTTCGAGCCAGCTCAGCAATCAAGTTTAATAACGATATCAAAACACTCATCAACAATGCACGAACACACTACAGCTGCACTTTTCACCTTGTAATTTTTTAAGGTGGGAAACCTAAAACTTTTTGAAATATTGTTTGATTCAAGAAATATCTGCAAATTTAAAGTGCTTAAAAAATCAACAGGAAACTATTTTAGGACCCCTTTCCTTCTATTTTATTGAAACCAATTGGAACAGCAGAAACAACTCTTTTAGCGGTAAAATGTAATTGACGTAACCTTGGATAAAACACGTGACTGAAAAAAGATACTAAGATATGCTTTTTTTGTCTTGGTGGTACTTTTGTTCTTTTTAGAAATGAAAAACTTGAAAATGAATAAATTATGAAAACAGATCACTGAAAGTTTTTCAAACCTTGAAGATACTGCTTGAACAAACGAAGAGCCTGCATCGGATTCATGCTGGCTACATTCAGCACGGAACCTCCAAAGAAATGGCCTTGGTTGTGCTGACCACGACTTCTTGTGTGAAAATCCATGCGAGGTTGGTGAGAATCTGCAGCTGTTGGAGAAAGTCCAGCTGTGTTTGCAGCAGCGTCCAAAACTCTCCATAAAAATTCTGCATTTGCTGGATACTGTGGCTCGGCGTTCCCCATTTTTTGTCGTACATTTAAGGCCTAAGAAAGATGCATTAAAAACACATAAAAAATGTTTAAGTTCTCTATGAGAAAGTTGGAAATGTTATGATGAAAATCAAGTTTTGATCTTTTTCTAATCTTGTGTGAAAAGCTTTCATTTTGACTTTAGTTTTGACGAAAATGCTGTGGCGGCATCTGCTCAGCCATAGCAAGAACCAGACTTGGCGATGGTAACACTGGATTTCGTCAGGGGGTTATATCTTACGATTTAAACTATATGAAGAGTTTTTCTTCCTTTCATACATCGGATTAGACCTAGACCAGGTGTGGCCACACTACGGCCTGTGGGTCGCATCCAGCTCGCCGACCAGTTTGATCCAGCCAGCCTTGCAATTTTTTTCTAGCACCACGTTTCAACTGTGGACAGCAGTTTATAGTGGATGCAGCCAACAGCATAGGCTGCTGCCGATCTCTTGTTGACTTGTCCGCCGCAGCAGCACTTAGCTGCAGGCAGCGCTATAAAAGTGTAAAGAAAATGGTGTATTTTATTGATATTATTGTACTACAATACATTTTGACAAACTATTTTTGCATAGATCACGTGAATCGCACTGTATCCGGTCCTCCAGTTGCCAGGCAGTAACGATTTCGACTCTCGGGCCAAAACGTGCTATGTCGAAATGCGTTGGCCAACCCTGATCAAGACAGTCAAATCAAAAACGAATTTTCCACCTTTTTCCGCTGCATAGTTGCACGATGAATGTTCAGCTGCCCATTGTTTTCATTGCAGCAGAAACGTGCCTCATTATAGAAGCAACGTCTTGTAGATGGTATGCACTTGATAGTAAACAGGATGCCTAAAAACCTACTTCCTGAACTATTTTCGACAAGAAAGTGGAATAATATCTGTACAGCGGTAACACAGATTTACTTTAAACAGCAAATATAAAAAGTGCGTAGGTTAACAATATATATTTTCATTGCCACTTTGCGACTGTTGTTGCACCTTCTAGCAGAAAGTGGAATTATCTGCAAGCAATGAACGGTTCAGATTTTCACTTTTGCTGGCAGTGCAGTACATTGCTTAACGTAGTGATGTTCAATCCAGTTCCCTTTGTTGCTGACTTGAAATACACACATTTGGACAAGAGCTGATGATGCCTGCTTCGCAGGCGAAACATTTACTCTGTAATATCTTAGTGTCTGATTCTTTGCGGGAAAAGGATTCCTTTCGATGGACAATATACTCTATATGCAGACAAAGGGTCCCTTCGAATGTATAGACTTACTTCGGGCAGTTTACAAAATCTATTTTTTTTATCTTTACACCTAGCAATGTTTTTTAAATTAAGGCTCTTGCGTGACAGACTTACCAAAAAAGTTGCGTCTAAACTGTGGTATGTGTGTATGTTATCTCATCTATTCTATACATGAAATGCTTTCAAGTTTCAAACCATGTTTAAGAGGTAGTAACTTTTTAGCAGAATTCACCGTTTTGTTTCCTGCTTTGGGTCAATTTTATCTTGTGGCTTTATGTGTTTGCGCTGCCTGACTGTTGAACCGAACAATCAAGGAAAAGCCAAAATTACCTAAAAACCGGCTGAAATGTGGTCACTCTGAAATTTCGAAAAACCAGGTCCAAGTAGCAGCGGCGTAGCCAGCCCAAAAGTTGAGGGGGACAAAAAGATTTAGAAGGGGCAAAACGTTTGATTTCAGACGAACAACAGTATTTTGTTTGGGATAACGCCTCTCAAAGCACAAAATAATTACATGTACTAAAATTAGGGGGGTGCGTGGTTTCCTGGGCCTCTATGGCTGCGCCTATGCCAAGTAGTCTTGATTGGAGAATTCTATGCCAAATAGTACAACAGAACATCTTCAGACACATGTCGCACTGTAACCCCAGCCTTAATCGAAAATCCATCATAGCAGCTGCGTTTGCGTGAGGACAAATCATTTGCTATTCTAATAACTTGATTTGCAAAAAGCGCGAAGAGGAAGGTGAGGTGTGCATTAAAAATGTTTGAATTCAAACACCCTGAGCCTTTCATAAAGGAATTTTTCTCATTAGGCCTCAAATGAAAATTTTCGAGGGAATTCAAACCCGATTCTAAAACTGCATTTAATGCAGCTATAGTGACGTTACCTCACACCTTCTTGCGCAACGTTTGACTCGATAAAGTCATCAAATTATTTGTAGTAAATATAATTCCAGTCGTGTAAAAAAATCCGTGACTCGAGCCGAATCAACAACATGATTCACGCAATCTGTGCTGTGATTAAATGTTTTCTTGTTAAAAGCTTATTTTCGGACTACTAGTATGACCTTGCTCTTTAGTGATTGTATCACTGTTCAATGTGTTCAAAACTCAAACCCTTTCTTCACATAACGGCCGACCTTGGGCCAATGGTGGGCTTAGGATTGGGGAGGTCCGAGGCAAGGCTGAAATGAGGCCATCTGATGACGTCATCATACTCAGTCAGTCAACCGTGATAAGACCTTTTCCTCAAGCCTGGGAAGGGCATATACGGGCCACACAGTTATACTTTCCTGGGGCTACGGCATCACTGACATAACAGAAAATGCAAAAGGATATTCATGATACACAACTTTGAAAACACTGTAATTTGGGAAGACAAAGCTAGCAGCACATGAAAGGTAAGCGATAGCAAGCTGGTATTCCCACCCCCTTCTCTAGTTTTACAGTTTCTAGACAAAGCTAGCAGCACATGAAAGGTAAGCGATAGCAAGCTGGTATTCCCACCCCCTTCTCTAGTTTTACAGTTTCTGTTGGGGCCTCATTGCAAGAAACGCACTGACACATTACAGTTGCTATACTGGAGCCCTTTTGAAAGCAGAGTAGTTACATATTACAGTTGCTGTTGGGGACCACTTCAAAAGCAGAAAAGAGTACTTACGTGTTACAGTGGCTGTTGGGGCACCTTTGAAAGCGGAGTACTTACACATTCCATTTGCTCTTGGGACCTCTTTGAAAACAGAGTGCTTACACATTACAGAATGGTAGTGGGCCCCCCGTTGAAAGCAGAGTACCTGCAAATTGCAGTTGTTGTTGGGGCCTGGGGACCCTTTTGAAAGCAAAGTACTTGCTTAAGATCTGCTTCGGAGTATATTATATCAGTGGATAATAGGTTTTTACCAAAACCGAAAAAACGTTACACGCAAAAACACCTCGAAGGGGGCCCCTAAAAGGGAGACCCGAGGCAAATGCCTCGCTTGCTTCCCCTCAAACACATCACTGCCTTCGGCACTAGTGATGCACAAAACTGTACATGTGACCAGGTTAGACTATGTTTATAATCAAAAAGCACTGACGTCGTCATTACTTTCCTTTTTCCTTTGATTAAGCTATTACTTTATAAGGCACGATTGGAAGAGTTATTCAGTTTCGACTGGATCAGAAGCATTCGCAGAGATAAAGTCACGTATTAACGTTACCAAACCTATTACGACTTCATCACAAGTCAGTGCTGGAAATGCAGAAGAAGTCAACCGGTCAAATTCTCCGAAAATGAAACCATTCCATTCATTATTGCTGGTAGTTTCGTATCTACTGTAACTGTTAGATTATATGAACACCAGGGTTTGTCTCACTGTAAGTGACTTGATTCAAGTAACTTGATTCAAGTAAAGAAGCAAGGAATCAATCACAAATTTTTAATAGGAAATCGATTTCAAGTAACACTACGCATCGCCAGTCCTATCATCTGCAAGCAATGCCAACAGGTGTGAAAC
>JGI24021J15306_10007338_pt1 | contig 13421 bp, 7 predicted proteins | sample Ectturendosymbi1_FD_15306 | JGI IMG/M metagenome (IMG submission 15306) | reverse complement strand
ACCTTCCGGTTCCTTCAATGCCCTGGCGTCCTTGCACTGATTTGTGTTTTTTCTAGCTGAATATTAATTATTGCCAAATAAAATCAACTCAACTCAACTCATTGAACTGTCTGCAGTGTAAAAAAATGGCATAATAAGAAATAACTTTTATCATATAATGTCGCCGGTTATCACACAACTTTGGTGTGTGCCAGAACGCATGACTTTTGAGCAATTTTTTCAGAGACATCGGGGTTTTTACCTGACTCAGTTTTGGCATGTGTTTTTTAGTTTGATATACCTCAAAATCGATTTTGACTATTGTAACTGTAAGCATATAAATTACACAGTAAAATCCGAAAAACTAATTTTACTAACACAGTATACTCACTTTGGGAAACAAACAATGGATATTTTGCGCGCAGGAAAACAAAAAGTCAATACACCTTACTTTCAGAAATACGACCATCTGTGAATTTCAATTTACTGTGTGCAAGATTAGCATACTTTTTCCGATTATGACGTTTTTCTTTGATGGAAACTACATTTTAGAATTTGTTACTATAGACCAGGGTGGCCAACTGGTCGGAGACCAAGAGCCACATTTCTTGCTCTGTCGCAGTAAAGAGCCACATCATTCACGTGAGCACACTTGAACGTCACCCCATCTCTTCCACACTCAAACACACGCCTTTGCTCAACCAGATTTATTATAAATATCACACACCAACATGACAATGATAGAACTTTACAAGCCATTTATTATTATACATGCTATTTAGTGGGACTTCTGGTAATTAAGTAAGACCCGCGTGAAACTGGGCAAAGAGCCGCGGGTTGGCCACCCCTGCCGTAGACTTTTGTAGCAAGAAGACAGAGTTTGAAACTGTGGTAAACTGTCTGTTGACAAGAGAAGAGATCTGCGTGCCTTCAGCTTTGGCAGCTGAATGAAGCCATACCATGCCGTTTCAAAACACCAACGCATAGACATTGTTTTGGTCACGATAGCAGCCATCTGAGAAAATAAGTTTGCGGAGAGTATGTTTTTTATAGTTTCTCTTTTTCGAGAAGTTCATCACTGAGAAAGCCAAAATAGTTTTGAGAGGCAAATAGTTTGAAAAAATATGTTTGGGCTGTAAATATTCATTTTATGAGAAAGGTTCATAGCGTACAAAAGCGGTTTGTGCGGTGCCATTCTTCAAAAAGTGTTGTTCTGCTTCCAGTGAGATAGATCGGTCACAAAGCGTGAAGCCGTAAGCATCAACTCGAGTTTCGTTTTGAGTGAGCGACGTCGAATGATGTTGTTTTTTTGTGGTAGCGTTTTCTTACTAGCAATGTAAAGAGCTTTGAATGCAGCAGGTTCAAGAACACAAAATCGAAAATCTTACCAGATTTGCATTAGCGATTGTTGTGAAAAGCAGCCCTTGTTTACAAAAGTTTGACGCAAGACGCCTAACATTTCAGGCTCTTTTTACAGGAGATACCTAAGTTAATCAACAAAATCAAAAATGTAATTTGTAAATTTCTTTTCATGAAATACGCAAAAAAGGCTTTGTTTATTTGGCATTTTTGAGGGACAAGGTTTTTCACAGTGAAATAAGAGATATCTGTGCTCTTATTTTACCTTAAAGAATCTCTCGCATGTTATTGGAACCACGTTGTTCAATTCCGCAATACTTGATCCACCAGAACCAACGAGCCGTGAATCTAAAGCGATTTTTTTACATAATGGTGTTCTTTTGCTGCGAAGGAAACTTGTTGTAAGTTCCTATTGTGATAAACCGTCATTCGTTCAGATAAAAGCAGATAATACAATACGCTCGATTGAAACGCATGTGCCTAACAACTATATTTTCTTTAGGCTATAAATATATTTTGCCTAAAGTTATTTATAATGATACATGGAAGCTAAATCCTGTTCGATGTAAGCCAGGTCAACTTTTTCCTTTGGCGTAAGAGTACATCAAATGCTATCTTACCTGCGTTTTCAAACAATGCGAGCACTTTGTGTTTTGTAGAACATTTAAAGCTTTCTCACCACCTTCTTACTTAATACGCAAAATGCATGTCTTCGCTACTAATATTAAATTTCTGTTAAAACGTAAGCAGGTGTTTAATTGAAAAGAAGTAAAGTTTTTTAAGAAAAAATTGAAACCCTTTTCACAGAAGGTGCATTTAAGATGTCTCTATAGCAAGTTTTTGCAGTATATTCTCATGACAAAGCAATTAAGTTACCCGCTAGCAGCTACCAATAGGATAAACCCAAACGAAAAATCGCTATTTAATTTTTCGTGAAGTAGTCTAACTTGAAAGTGCTACTGCCTTTCAAGAAGCTTGTCAATCACTCGTGGCCGTTAGGTGATAAATTTCCTTCTGGCGATTTAGCTGCTATTTTCGGAGAGGTTTGCTGTCTGGTCTGCTTCGTTTTTATTGCCGTGAGTCAGAGTGCGATACCAGTTGGCTCAGAGTGCTATACAAGCTGCCGAAGTGTTCAGTTAGTTATAGTTTATTAATAACATGATGCAAGAATGAAAAACAAGGATGATGCCACATGTATGTTGATTTGGGTTATTTGTAAAAAAATGAAAGTGTCCTGAGTCCACTGGTCACGCTGATCGGCAAGAAAATCTGAAACAGGCAAGCATTTGCCAAAGTTGTTTAGAATCTGACACCATTTAAAACGAGATTTTTGAAACAGTTAACAAAACCTGATTACTGTTTCTTAAGTACAATTAAAAATCCGAGCACTTTCGTAGCGTATATTGACAATATACAACAGGCCAAAAATGCTTGGGCAATACAAAAGCGACAAATAACGTTTTTACCACAACAGTAGTTGAACAAGTGGATTTCAGCTAAAGCATTTATTCTCGACAGTTACACATCATTATTGATTACTTATGATTTATTGCAAATGAACTACTTTCCTAGAAAGTATTATCAGCACAATTAGTTTAACTGATGACCTAGTGATCTTCTTGCTTTAGATAGTTTTAGAGCCTACCGCATAAACCAAATGCGGAAGTTACTGGTGCGTTCTTTCAGTATTGTTCATCTTCAGTATTGCCTGAGTGCATTACCTATACCACCTGCATTTTTGTTTCCTTGTGTTCTTTGAATAACTCATGTGATAGCGACCACGTGTCTGAGACAAACGAATCAATAAATTGAAAATTGAAACGTTGTTACGGACATTTTACTTGGTGTTCTCTTGAGTTTTTTTCTATTTGCTTTTTTCGCAGTCTGTGTTTTGAATCTATGCATTACTAACGACGCATATTAATCATTTTTTTCCTGCGCCGTTGAGAAGGTTTTCTTAGAATAATATACCTTCTCTGATAACCACGAACACCTTGTTGCGATTTAGGAGTGTTGAAAGGTTTTCATCAGTTTTTTGTGGTTTGTGTGAGTTACTCGGTACTTACAAAATATGCATTTCTCTCTGTTTATCTTGCTCATTTCGACCCGGTCCTGACAAAAGTGGCGATTGTGGTTTGTAAACTGAAGTGTGTACAATAGCCATATTGAGTTGTGTCAGATATCAGCTCTTTTCTCCCTTAGTATATCCTGATTGGTTCAAAACCCGATCCAACCAAAAGTGCTTTTGACTGAATCAATTTCACACCTCATGCTCTGGCATGTGGCGCTTGAAAATGTGCGTTCTGGGCTGAAGGAAAAGTCCCTCAAGTACACAGCAATGTCACAAGGCAAGCCGAGATACGTTTCAGACTGAGCCGGAAAAGAACTTGAAAATGTGGTTGAAAGTAAAACTTCAAACACAAAGTGTTTTGACGTTGTTCACTGCTGCTGATTCCCCTGGGTTCGAGGTTTCGCAGCGTGCTTAGTTGAAAGAATGCGGAAAAAGCATGAAAAATTATGTTTTTAAAGGAAATTGTTTTTATTTTTAACTAAAAGATTGTTTTCAACTCATTACGCCGTGAAAGAAACAAGCGCCTAAAAACGATTGATTTTCTTAGGATTTTGTTGATACGGGTGAATTTATAAAATAAACCTTGTCTTTCAGGATAAACGTCATATTTTACCACATGCAGCAGGGTAACATGATTTTTATGTCACCACTGCCGTGTCTAAAGTTTTGTTTCGGAAACAACTAAGTTCTTTTATTTGAAATTGTTTTTATCGAATAGACTGTTTCTAAACAACGCAAAATTATATTCAAGCAAACACAATAATCTCGGTAGTATTAGTTGTTTATCTTCAACTGAAAACATGGGTAATGGTTATGGACATATTTCAAATTCGTTAAAAGAATGCAGCAGACGCTTCCCAGCCGGTTGAGCAATTCCATTTCCTCTGAACGGTTTTTACTTCTTACGTAATCCACAGCTACTTGGAAAACCGTTTAATCTTTTCTCGCCTTCCTAATTAAGGGTGAAGAGAAAGGTCACTTTTTTGTTATTTTGAGAGCCTGTTGCTTTTGCTGTCAACATCCTGGCATTTTGTTTCAACGAGGGTCACGGCTCCATCTCTGACCGCAGCTGTTCTTGTGACGATGTTCACTCAACGAGTTTCAAAATAAAGTTGAAAAGAAAAAAATGTGTTATTCACATGAAACGTTGAAATAGGATGGAGGAGGTTTTGACTCGAGTCTTAATGTCTTTTTTCCAGCTGCACGTAGCTCATGGATATTATATGAATACATTATTATTCATTGGTATTAATGGATCAACTGACTTGTGAAAATGAAAGCTGTGTCTCAAAAAGTTTAAAAGATAATTTCTATTAAACAAATACATTGCTTTTTGCCTGACTCAGTACTTTGCTTCTCATATCACAAGCAAGAGTGATAGCAAGACATAGACTACTTACACATAAATCGGACTTCTCTTTGTTTACCAATTTAGCACATTGTCTGTGGGCAGAGTCCAGTGTTTCATGTTTTTTACCTTCTTTTGCATTGCCTGTGCATTTTTATATAATTTTAAAGTTCTGAAATTGTCTAAAATGTAGATACTATAAATCTAGCAGGCATTTCTGCTTTTGCTGAAAGTTTTAGATGGCGTGTTCACGTTTAAATCAATTTTCAAAATGCTTCAGGAAAGTCGTAGTAGTAGTTTATCACATGAGTTTAGTCGACGATACGTTGCTGACCAATAAAAAGCAAAATTATTCTTTAATATAACCTGATCTGCAATTTTTGAACATGTTTGTAAGCCAACTATGTGCTCCATGTTAAATAATCACTTTTATGGGTTTTAGTTACATACTTATCCTATCGGCTTTGTATTTACTACAGGCCCGTAACCAGGTTTTAATGTTTAAGGGGGAAGATTATATATTTACTGGGGCAAGCTTTTAGTTTTTATTATATGTTTAAAACAAAATTTTCTCGGCACAACAAAATTTGGGGGGCACAAAAAGTTTTGGGGGGTGTTGCCCCGAATCACGAACCGTGGCTACGGGCCTGATTTGTTACGAAACCAAGCTAGTTTAGACTCTGTGACAACGGAAACGTAGTCTGGTATAGTTCAAACCGCAACAGTAGCGAGTGATGCGGCTGGACCGGAAATCAACAACGCATTCACCTTTTGCAGTCGACAGTATAAGCGCTGTCAAGTCACGCTTCTTCCGAGCCCCGGTAATGCAGTCGCTCGTGTCCAAGGTAAATCAGCAGCACGTTAGTTAATGTCGAAATGTAGCGCTATTCAAATCCATCTAGCCCGCATTAAGCACGTTTCTTTCTCCCACGAAAAAGTGACGCATTTCCTACGTCAGCAGAGCTGTCAAATGCCAACACAAAGCGTTGTCACTTACAGTGCTCAGTCAAGCGTCAAGTTATTCACAAACCAAGACAGACAGCGTTCGGTGCAAAGCAGATGAGTGACTTTTGCTTGGCAGGTGCACAATTTTCAGAACATTTATTTTGTGCATCATATTTGAAATCTATCGCACATGTTCAGACCAGCAGCGATCATACTTGACAGAAAAGACTACCAGGCGTAAAATATTTTTGTTGTGAAGTCAGAGGGCTGCAACGCTTTGGGCTTCAGGAGACAAGCCTCGCGCGGTATATGCAAGAGTACTTGCCGTTTTGTTTCGAGTGCAGTTACAGTTTTACAAGGTGAACAATGAAAAGTAAGAGAAAGTCTTGCAGAATAAATTTTAATAAAAAAACAATCTAATTAAAATAAATGAAAACGTATTTAATGATATTTTCCCTTTTGAAGTGACGTTACGAGACCCGCAAAATCAGATCAAATTTTGTTGGAGTTTTTATGAAGATTTGCGTACCAAGCTGGAGATAAAAATATGCACACAGAGCTGATATTGTTTTGTACTGTCTAGGGTTAGCATATTCCTTTGTAAGCAAATGATTTCTGGAATAAGCTTGAGAAACGGCCAGCTTCTGCTGCTTCGTTTCGTTTCAGTGCAAGGCAGAAGCTTCTAAACTGATTTCTCCATTTTGTTTTTTCTGTGCACTACGTTCCTGAAACACGATGATATTTTAAACTACATGGTAAAAGCGTAAGGTGTAGAGATATGAGAACAAAAAGGTTGGAAGCATTTACTGCGATTTTGTGGTGATAAGTCATTTGTGGAAAAATTAACTTCGAAAATATTGCGCCCTAGGCAATTGAAGGCGTGAAAACACGCTGTTTTATGTCCACTCGTATTACATCAAAAACTGCTGTTAACCCGTATCAAACATATGTTGACATTTGTCAACATCGATTTTTTCTGTTTGATTGCACTCGCCCCTTATACGCTAGCCCAGTGCCAAATGAAAATTTTTTTTTCAATGCAGTACCGAGGAAATATTCTCTTTTCGAATCTTCGAGGCAGTTCTTTTACGAGAAGTAGTTAATTCTGTGACGTATGTTTAGCATACGATCTGCATTAAGCTCCGGAACTTCTTGTCAGCACAGAGTTGACAGAACTCAAATCATTCCAAACGTGAATTCAATTCCACCGTATTTGAAAGAGTGATCACCCGGATCCAGGGGGGAGATTGGGGCGACAGCCCCTTAAAACCTACGAAAGTAGAAAATAAGATTAAAGCACCGTGATTTTACAATTTGGAAACCAGCATTCGCGATACAAGGCCATTTTGTCGTCCACTGTTTTGTCACAGCAGTGTTGTGAAGTATGCTGTACTTCATCCCTCTTACACTATAGAGAAGCCATTTTGAGAGTTGACTACCAAATATTACTGAAATCGCCGCCATAACCTAACTGGCTGGATCCGCCACTGCACCTATTTGATGAGCCGCAGAAAACGATCATCACGAAGATTTACATCAGCATTACATCACGAAGTATTGCAATATGTATTTGAAGGGTAACACTTATCACGTTTTTTAAAGGCGTTTTAGGGACCCGATTGGGGTCCCTAGAATTGATAATCGGGTTCCTAGAATCAGAAAAAAATCGGGTCCCTAGAATCAGAGAAATCGGGTTCCTACAGGTCCATTCCGGGTACCTAACATTTTCCTTAAAAAAAACGTGCACTTACCATTGTTACTGAAATAACCCAAACCAGCTTATAGGGCAAGCTACTTGGATGCAGCTCAAAACCAAAACTTCGAATACTGGGAGTAACGAGCTTTGTCACCACGTCATAACATAACCTTTTTGACAATCGTATGCATTTCAAACAGTCAAAACCTTTTCCAGGTATAAGCAACCTTTTCCCAGTCTCACGCTTGAATGAATTATGTAACGTTTTTGCGTCCCGAACTTAATTTCAGCTAGCAATTCTGATTTTTGTTGTTGAATTGGAATTTCTGTCACTGCACAGTGGCAGTCTGCTTACCACTGTGCAGTGACAGAAAAACGATTATGATATCACAAAAGCGTTTTACGCTTCCATGAAGCTTGCGGAACTTATGAGAGAGAAGAAACCAAATTGTTTCCCGTCCTGGCCGGACAAGTAAAGTGATAACGCAACACATAACCATACCTTCAATGGCGATTCTAAGGGGGGTCTGGGTGGGCCATTGCCCCTCACAATTTGCTTGGTCCCCTGTTTGGCCCCAGCTTTTTCTTGATTTTCCGTTCAAGTTCGTTTGGTTGTCTTATACAGTAGATAACTTTCGGCCAGCATTATTTTTTGAGCGATAATTTTGAAACCATCTAGCCTGCATTAAATATTTCCCAAGTGCATGATAAGCTGTGTTGTTGTGTTTGATGGTCGAGTAGCTAGTGTTGTTTTTGACGACACACACTAGTTGTTGCTCGGATCCTGCATGAAATTCAGTCAGACCGTGGTCTTGGTGTTGAAAAATTCATTACGAAAGTAAAAAAACAATCTCAGAAATGGGAAGATTGATCTTTCGTACATTTCAGTGTGAGATGGAACTGGATTACATTACTGTCAGCAGATTGTTGCTTGTCCCAGTAGCAAAAGGTTTGTGAAAGCAACACTGCTCATGAATCCTTATTTTTCTATACGCGTCACTAAAAGCAGGGAATAATGCTACCCATAATTTGCATACGTATTCCTGGGACACGTGACATCCGTTATTTCCAGATCAAAGTATCTTTTGCTTCCATACGTGCATTGTTAATCACTTCCGCAAAAAAATTTATCTTCCCAGCGAAACGTACACATCATACAAATTTTAGGCAGGCTACCATCACAAAAATGATTTTTAAGGGATTTTTTGTTCGTGCGTCAAAAACTTCCTGTACATGTGTAGATCCGTTTTTTTATTCAGATAAGTCATGGTGTTGGAAGACTCACCACATATAGGGTGTAAGTGGTCACACATGGTCAAACAGGTTTTGCACTTAAAATTGCATTGAAATGTTGACTTAGAAAAGTGTCCAAAATTGTCTACACATCAGGTACCCCTGGGTGGTATAATACCCATACATCCTATATATGCGCTTTCAGGTATATTTTTGGAAAATAACTGTGGAACTATTCCATTTGTCTCTGAAAATCAGGAAAATTCATGGAAGCACAGGTTTCTTACATTTTTCTAAGTATGTGAAATTAACAAAAGAAAATGCCTCTGGGTAAGGGATGACCCATGATTCCTGAGTAGGGTTTTAAGAACTGGTTTCAGTCGATTTATCCGAATTTATCCCGGATGCTGTATTATGTTCTGCTGTATACGACTTGGAAAAATCTTACGTAAATGGTTCGTGACTACAGTTTTAACTCTACCCACATGCCCTGCAACCTCATAGAATTTTGTACGGATTTTCTGTAATGATTCGGAAGCAATTCTTTTGCGTATTTCAGCTCTTTGCCCAAGAGGTCAAATATTTCTGTCAGAAAAACACTTGAAAGAATTCGCAAACCATATTTCTTTAGTGAAAATTATTGAAATCATGAATTAACTTTGCCAACGGAATTGCTTCGGAAGGACTCGAAGCAGCCTATATCGTTCGAAAAATCTTTTTTCATTTGTAGCTATTTGAAAAGCTGCGTTTGATTGCTGCTGGTAGCTGTAACTCTCCTCCTCACCAGCGCTTCATGTGAGAGAAGTTTTTAAAAATGAAATAGGTGAAAACATTTCCCGGAAAATCCATGACCAGTGAAAGATTTGGGAACATTGATCTACTTTCAATTAAAAGGTACGAGCTGAAAACAGATTTAGATGGTTTTGTTGATGAATATGACAGTCGACATGCTAATGGAAAGTTTAAGTTACATTGAGGTGATGATGGTATAAAATTCTAACGTAGACTGTGCAGGGATCTGTGTGATAATTATATTGCACATTGTCTATTTGCCTGAGTCTTTTTAGGTTCAGAGTTAGTGCGCGTTTCGCTTATGACAAGACAGTCATAAATCAACGCAGGCTTGAAAAGTCAGCTTGTGAGGATCAGTTAGAGGAAAATTCAGTGTGAATATCAAAATAAACGACTTGGTTGGGAATACTCTGCAAATAAGTTTTACGCCTGCTGTTACATCTTGCTATAAGCTACACGCCCGAAACGCCGATGCACATATACAGTAGCTATCTGCGGCACTGCTATGCTAGTTTATGTGCAACTGGTGACGAAACCTTAACTGCATTGAATTGTCCTCACCCTTTCCACGTTGCAGATGGGCATTACACTCGTAATAGAAGTTGCATAACATTGTTATGGTTACACCACAATCAGAAAATGTCCATTAGCTACCACAAAAACGGATAAATCAGTAGTCACCAATCGATTGGCAGATGGTTTATTTTTATGTGTTTTTTAGTGAGAATACTTTGATGGAACTAGTTGGCTATCAACAGCATACTTGTCTCTGTGTCAAGATGGAATTCGTGGTTGGAACCATTTCGCTTTCATGTTAATTATATTCGCTTTCGAGGAGCTGTTTTCGTTCATGTGGGTTCGGCACAATTGTGAACGGAAAATGGTGTTTCGTTTTACATGTGGAGTGCTGTGGAAATTGCATGGTTAGCACAGAATATTCGACAGAGCAGTACACGTGTGTGATTCTAGTTACAGTGGCGCTCAGTTGTCTCTACTGAATAATAACGATAGTTTATATTTAACGATATCCACAACAAGCCTATGTTGGGTTTGATTAGGTAAATCATAGCAATTTAATCTTCAAAACAACGAGAAATCACCAGACAAAACAGTCATTTATGTTGGCCCCGTACTTTGTCCTTGGCCCCACAGTGGCCCCTCACTTTTTTAATTCTAGAATCTCCACTCCTTATCTTTTCAAATATATTGACTGCTGCATGCCTACTCATCCAGTTGATTCAAAAGCATGACATCTCCTGCACAGATGTATCATAGCAACGCTCAACCGTCGTCCTGTTTCTGCAAAAAAATGCTACACAGACCGATTTGTACAACGATACAATTTGGGCAGTTACTATAATGAAATACGCATACCAACCGATACCATCGGTCATTGGTTATAGCACTTGGCCAAGGACCGCATTCAATTGTTGGGCAGGTGGCACCGACCGCCGATCGCAAAATTTGCGACATTAATCCCCATAATCCATCCATAGATGTGTGTCGCGAATGAGGATAGGTTTCAGTCCTTTTACTGGCAATTTTGCCATTAGCTGGTGATGGGAAACTAGAACATCACCTCACTCTCAGGGAAAGAGCACGAGCTGGTTAAGCAACCTAACCGTATTTGTGATCAAATTCGTTCAGCTTAATATTCCTTGGACATTATTGAAATTTCATCTACAAAACGTCAAGACTTTGACATTGAGCGCAGGGCAGGGGCGGATCCACGGGGGCGATTGGGGCGATCGCCCCCCTAAAACCTAAGAAAGTAAATTGTTTCTCCATGATTTTGAACAATTCGCAAAACAGCATTCGCTATATAAGGCATTTAGCCGTCCATAGTTTTGTCACAGCAGTGCTGTGAAGTATATTTCATTTAGTGAACCCGTAATAAGATTTGACTGCTAAATATCACTGAAATTGCCCCCCTAAACTTACTGGCTGGATCGCTCCTGACGTAGGGCGATGAAAAGAAACCCTTCTTCCTCTACATGATCGAACACAACCGTCGTATGGTCTGGGGTGAGAGTAATTGCAAGTCCCCAGCTGCCAGGCGGTATTGATGAATAGATCTCATTGGGAGGAAGGGTGTGCAAGTTGACGTTGAAGTTCAAGAGATCGTTGTATGTGTTTGATAAAAGTATATGGATCAAAATCAAAGGCACATGCCTGGAAATCTTCGATGAAATTAGTGATGTCCTTCTAAGGTAATGATCTAACAAATTCACTACCATTTAGTGAGACTTTAATCCAAAAATTGGAAAACAAGTCGTATATGGAGGGGTTCGGTCAGTCATCATGATAATGTCAACCTGAATGAAAACGGAAGGCGCCCACTCCAACAACGTACTGTGCATCATGAACACTTTATTCCAACACATGTATTTGCACAAAATACACCTGGTGCAGGGACTACCTGTGTCAACTATAACTCATTCGTTTCTACATCGTTTCCAGCTGACTAGCTTAAATTGCGGTGTTGAGCGTCCATGCCAAAAGAGGCGCAGGACTGTGGGCGAATTTCTGCCTGGTTGTCTGCAACTTGCGTCTGTCGAAATCAACATGGCTTACACCAGGGGTGGGCAATTAGCTGCCCGAGGAAGCATTCAGGAAATACGTTCAAATAAAAAATTTCCTCCAATTTATCACAGTAAACGTTAGTTCTGAGGCTAACTTGAAAAGAGACTTGCTTCTATTTCCATTAGCAGGTACAACCTTCGGCGACACGGGGCCTTCTCAAAGTGGCCCCCAAGCCAAATTGATTGCCCACATCTGGCTTACACGAACAGGCAGCACTAGGAGTTCGTATACCAAATAAACCTGGTAGTGGACAAGAACGTAAGCCTATCGTTCTTGTTCCGAGAACTCCGGTAATGCGCAGCAGAAGCATCTTTTAGATATATAGATTATGAATAAAAATATATAAACTAATGATTAACAACACGTAAAACTGCTGCGGCACCTCCTCGTGTAAAAATTTCTCCGATTTTAAAAGCCAAGAAAATCTGCAACAGCGCAGACACATTCAAAATAAATTTCGGCAGTTGTACATTGGCATTTGCAGTAAAATTTTTGACAGCCATACAGTAGGTGATCATTTTTAAAACAAACTTTGCGCTTGTACAGTAATTCTTTTGCCGCTTTTTGGGCCCTACCAACATGTCCAAAAGTAAGGCAAACATTGTAGGTGTAATCTTGAATCTTGAAGTTTCATAGTTTTTGTTTTATCATGTTCAACACGCTCTTAAGGAGCCAATACTAACAAAGCTTTTTAATTTGATAAATTAATTTGAGAGAAATATGATGGGTTTTATTTGAATGCGATTTTAGGACTAAGGATGCATCAGTGGCGTAGCTAGAGTGTGGGGTGCCCGGGGCGGTCCCTTGAGTTTGCCGGCCCTAAGCCCATAAAAATACATATTGCTGGCTCTTAAAGCTTTGTATATATATTAACTAGTTGTGCACGATTAGAATATTACAGTGCTCTCACGTGCTTAAATAGGTATGCTTTAAATACACTCCAAAAACTCAAACATTCTAAGTAACAGTTAAACAAAAAGCAAAGATGACATATAGGGAAAAATAGTAAAAAAGTGTAAAAAATTAAGACCATCTTTATTTCTGAAACGAGAACTACAATTTTCTGCACAGTAACTTTTCTTGCCTTTTTGTTGGCAAATTCTTCAATGGCAATGTCAAAATTTATTTTATCTATCATTTGTTGCTCTATAGACAGTGTGGCAAGATTTCTCAACCGCAAGGCGCTCATACTAGATCTTAAGTGATTCTTGATCAGTTTAATTTCGAAAAACTCCCCTCACAGGTAGCAACACTAACGGCAATTGTGACGAAAATTCGCAGCCTTATTACTATATTTGGAACAGAGTTCCCAAGGTTGTACTTTTGAATAAACTGCAAAACTTCAAGGGGGGCCTTCTTTCTATACTGTGAACTGTACTTCGGCCACATCGAATAACTGTGATGCAACAATAACG
>JGI24021J15306_10007335_pt1 | contig 13422 bp, 9 predicted proteins | sample Ectturendosymbi1_FD_15306 | JGI IMG/M metagenome (IMG submission 15306) | reverse complement strand
TACAAAGCGATTGCACAACACTCCACAGCACATTCATTATGACGTAAATTTCCCCGAGAATTTCAACGCACAAGGGCGATGCCAGCGAAGTTAAGTGAAGAAGGTCAAGACTTTATTAACAATTGGCCTTGTTCTGACGTAACCACAACTGTACAAAAACTGCTATAGCGTCCGAACGTCCGCAATTCTTTTTCGAAATTAATGAACCATGATATTACATGCTTAATCTACAGGCTCTGCACTGAGGGCAAAAACCAGACGAGTAAAAGTCAAGGGTAGAGAGACGGCTCTAACTTACTAATACAATATATATTGTGGGGCCCCTACGAATGGTCGGGGCTCCCCCCGACCGGAGGTACTGGGCTGCCTTGCCACGGCACTGCTTCGACCAACTGTTGCCTTGTGTGAAGATATTACGTTTCCAACGAACATAATTTCTAACTCTTTTTTTATTAGACATCTTTTATTCCAGCTGTGATACAATTTGTTTTACTTATAATGTCTCGTTGCTTATGTTCAGAGCCTACACCATGCAAGAACTTCATTTTTGAAGGCAGAGAAACCACTGCTGTTACTGAAGTAAGTGACTGACAGTTTTCAAGATAGTCTGGTGAAAATTGTATACTACAGTTAACTTCTTCCGTTCCATCTGGCGATTAAGCCGTCAGCCAACCGCGCGAGAATAGACAATCGCAGTTATTCGCAGGCAAATCATGACTGGCTCAAGAGCGAAAGGCAACAACACACAAGCGGATTGAGGTGGGGCTTGTTCAAATTTATACTTAAGTTGGTCATGCTGTCGCTGCACACACTTTCTCTCCTGAGAAGCTATTTTCATTCCAACCTGCGGAGCAAGAATACCACAACGCAGGTTGATGCATTCTCGTTTTGTTGTGAAATAAGTTATCCGGCTCCATTTCTCATATCAAATTAGCCGGAAGCACACAAAACTTTGAATAAGCTTGCATGATGACAGTGGACATATTTTCTAGCAATAGCAAGCTGTAGGCTTAAGCAAGCAGAACTTTTCACATTTAACTTTACAGAATGGTGTAAAGCAGGGGGGCATATGTGGCCCGCGAGGGCATTTTGTGTGACCTGCGATACTTTTTTGGGAATTTTCAAATAATAATTAACATTAAAGTAATTTGTTTATTCACCGGTTTTTAAAACAGGCCCCTANCCAGCTTTTAAGGTTTTTGGGGAAAGACACATACTTAGGGGGNCAAGATTTTNGTTTTTCTTATATGTTTTACTTAAAAAATTTTGGGCACGACAAAATTTGGGGGGCACAAAATAAATTTGGGGGGANTTGCCCCCGAATGCCACNNCGTGGCTACGGNCCTGGTTTAAAAATGCTCGGTAAGCGAATGAACGAGTTCCTTTCAAATCACCGTAGGGACTACTAGAAATGATTAACCTGTAACGAACAATGCCTTTCGCAGGAAATAAGATGTAAAAGCTGCTTCTAGTAAGGTTCAGGTACCGCCACTGTTGCGTCAGTGTCATAATACGGCCTTCGGTAGGTACTCCTAATGCGACCCGTGGTTACTTCATAAGTCCTCATTTGGCACTCAGTGCAATTTGAGTTTGAGACCCCTGGTGTAAAGCATCACAGCATCTTAAAATCGTGCATATCAAGGGCGTAAATATGTTTGTCATGCGTTGATTTGTTTTTTTATATGTTTTTTACAATATATTGCTTCAATACTTTCGTGAGACGTGTGCAGCTTCTGCAACCAGGCATTAAATCCTTTGGTTTAACTTTTGTTTTATGTCGAGGAACTCTTTGGGGATTCAAGTACCGGTATTTCTTATTTATGCTCAAAGATTATATTGCTTACTAACATCAACAGAACGAACAATCTGAAAGGTCTGTTTGCACGCTTTTCCGCTAAAAAAAACGGCAGTGTGTAGATCATGCATCAAAATCATTTTGGTATGTAAAACTCTTTGTGCCTTTTTCATGGATGTGGGACAGTTGACAGGAGGCTTATTCAAGAAAACAAAAATTTGAATGCAATCTACCCTAACACCAGGACGTGCTATTTAAGTATTCTGGATCGCTCTCTGAAAAAATAGTGATATAAGAATTTTTCGCTACCGCGATGGGGAAAAGCGATAGCATTTGAAAGAACTTAGTGTGAAAGTGCACTGCTGTGAGATTCGTAAAGTCCTGAATGTCGAGCCACTTCTCCGAATAGGGAGATCTCAGCTACTAAGCATCAGGAAGGATTGGCGTGGCGAGTCCTGCTGGCTGCACCCAAGGGAAAGCGCCCCAAAAGCCGACCAAAGACGGTGTGAGGTGATGTGAATACATCTCCGGCCTGGTTTGGTCCAGTCTTGGTGTGGAGCCAGCAGAACCATCAGATGTTGCTGTAAACCGCGAGGTATTTCAGGTCGTTCTAGGTCTGCTTCCCCGCAACCCTCCCCATAGGAAAACCGGGTATGAAAATGAATGAATGAAAAATTATTAGCAATTTAATAAGATTTTTAGAGGAAAAATGTAGCTTATTGTTTGTCATAAAGAAAGNATTACGGAGTCATTCACTACAGTATATAGATTGGACTATGCTTGCTAATCAAGTAAGCTGNGACGGTAAATCAAGTGCCAGAAGCTGGTTTCAAGCAGTGAGGTAAGCTGATCCATAGTTTAGCCGAAAATAAAAGAGCGCATAAACTAAGTTGCAGGAATGTTTATTGTCATTCCTTAGTAGAAGCTGTCAACAGCACTGCCGACACGGTGAGGTTTCAAAAATAACTCCGATCACATAACAGATGTTTTCCAGGAAGTATCCAGGGCCGGTGCTAGGAATTGTGGGGACCAATTAGAAAACTAATGGCGGAGTCCATACTTCACAAAAGTAAAAATTTATGCATGTTGAATTAGGGCTCTAGGTACCGCCGAACACTAAAAATGTTTTCAGAAACTTCGCATATGGAACGTGACCCGATGGAGCACTTTTAGGTCACATTACTGCTGTCTGACACACTCCGCACCGCACTCACCTGTGGCTAAATCCACAGCGGTGTAATCAGCAGGCCCGTAACCAAGGGGGGCGAAGCCACCCCTAGAAAATTTTTCTCCCCCCCTGGAAAAATGTGTTGGGCTTACTTTAAAAATATTGGACATATTTCAAAAAATTTTGGCCCCTTTCGGAAAACTCTTCGCCCCTCCTGGTGTCCCAAGCTGGTTACGGGCCTGGTAATCAGACGACAGAAAGTTACTTGCATCACGTATACAATAGCTTCAATCTTGAGACTCCGAAGCAAAACACGGTAGTAACGCCAATTTGCTAGAAACCAGACACAAATCCATGAGTCTCGCAGTCCAGGGTTGTCAGATATTTTACATAGCGTATGGCCAAAATCTGAAAAACACTCAATTACGTCTGTTTTGTAAATGTTATGGCCAAAAATACAAAATTTTTCAACTATGTTGATTTATATAGCCATGCGTAGGAGACCCAACATTTTTTGGGGGACGGGTTATTTTTTGGCGGAAAAAATTGGTTTTGTCAAAGACGCAATATTTGACACTAAAACAGTAATTTCTGCCATGAACTTTAAATTTCATGTTGAAACTTGTCTTTCTTTATAAAACTTACAGCCATAAATTAAACACTATTGTTGATAAACGCTTTCAGATCTGACCCATTTGCCTTAAAACTAATGTCAGATCTTCCTAAATTTATTTCGCTGCCAAATTTATTCTCGGTGGAGAGGACAATAACTGCCTAAATATTTTTATTTTCCGTTTTCATACAAAGAAAAAATCTTTTTGGTTCTCATCATGGCGGAAGCACCATCGGCACAAACAGACACGCAGCGGGTCCGTGAAAGGTGATGTCTCTTAACAAAAGAATCCACTTTCTTGAACATTTCCTTTCCTGTAGTATTTTTGACAAGTGGACTGCAAAAGAGAAAGTGTTCCACGTAATCCTCAGTCGCACGTTATCGCACAAACACTATAAACTGTGCATCGTTTCCTAAACCTGTAGTTTCGCCCAACTCTAAAATAAGATTTCCCATTAGCCCCCAACAGCAACTGCAATAGTATGTTTCAGAATATCGACTGAGAATTCTTGGATGCGCCACTTGATGGTGTTGTTTGACAAAAGCACCATATAGCTAACTTATTTCCTAAGGCATCACTGTAGACTATTTTCACGACTGCAGGTTTGACCATGGTCTCTCCCGCTATGTAGAGCGCTTTTGCTCTTGCATTTTTCCAAGCAGCAGGAAAATAAGCACGCACCTCTTTACTATGGGAGTAAGCTTTTACTCCTGAAGTAGCTGGACAATAAGTAGACTTGCGAATTCACGTTACCTGGAGTTCTTTCTCCTTAAAGCAAACTCGTTAGCCCTTAGTGCTTGCGGACTCATCCAGAGCCTTTTGCGGACTCAAATGAGTCTGCGGACTCCTGTTGGGAAACACTGGTTTATCATGATCAACTTGAAACAAGTTTATTGCAGCTATTCGCGCACCCAGAAAATTTTGTATGGTTTTCTATTATTTCCTGTTATTATTTTTGAGGTCAACATTGTTGCTGAACAGAAACAAGCGTATTGGTAGCGATTTTTTGTTTTTTATAAGTTTCCATTCCCTCAACCCTTTTTCTGCCTCCCTGCCCTACCGCTGTGCCGGAGTCCCTGGTTACGTCGTCTTCAGATTCGCACAATGTTGGCACACATGTATGTCATTTATTTGGCTAATTGGCCTACTCCTTCCATTTCGTTTCCGTCCATACACAAATGTTTTGTAAAGTTATGTTGTTACAGCGCATACGCAACAAAACACGATATATCGAAAGATCAGTGACACTGACGTGAAAAAAACAGTCTTTACACAATATACATGGAACGTAAAGTATGACACATACAAAAATAGAGAAAACGTGTTTTTATCGTAGAGCAACACAAACACGGACGAACTCATTTTTGTCGCCGTTTGCTTGTAAGACATACACATTTGGTTTTTGATAGAAATGATATGTCGACATTTTGCTGTTAATATAAAAAGCGTAATAAATGTGATGAATCACACTCTTCACCTTTTAGTATTGGTTTGTTCCTCTTGGAATACAGAATAGGCTTCAATCGGCAACCCTGTGGCCATTGGTGCGGGTCCCAATTTAATAAAATTGAAACAGGTCCTTGAGTGTCTGAATACTAAATAAAGGGTCATCTTTCTTGACTTTCTAGTAAACTCTGAGACACAGTTGCTAAATTCTTTGTTCCACGTACTTCTCAAAACCTAAAAAATAATCAAATATTTCGTATTTCAAGTTCAACAAATTTTTTTCATCGGTTTACAAAAGTTTTAATATAGGGCCGTTGGCAGAGCCGGATTAAAGGGTAGGGGAACCGGGGCAATTTACACTGGAGGGCCCCTATGACATATTCCATGACGTTATCGTTGTATAATTCATGTTTTGGCTGATTCGCAACGTTGTTGTTTGCTTTTCCAGTAGTTGATCATGTGCCTGGCGCAGTGGCGTAGCCAGCCCAAAAATTTTGGGGGGGCCAAAATGTTTGATTTTAGGCGAATAACACTATTTTGCTTAGAAAAACGCCTCTCAAAGCACAAAATAGCTATATTTTCTAAAAATTTGGGGGGACCATGGCCCCTTTGGCCCCCATGGCTACGTCTATAGTCTGGCGTCAGGGCCGGCCTTAAGCCGATGCAGCTGCATTGGGCCCCGCGCCATGTTTAGGTAGATTGTTCATTTCCTCCAGATACTCCTTGCGCTCGAGAATTCAGTAGAAACGGCTTATAAATCTCATTGTTAACAAGCAACGCTCTTGTTAGAACCAGCGATGAATTTCCTCGTATATTATCGAACGTTAGCAAACGTGCTGAATTCTTGTGGTAAAGCTTTATATCTGCGCTCTGCCATGGTCGTATAGCACGGTTGACTGAACACGATGACGTCATAAAACCACTGCTCAAGAGGGGCCCCGCGCCGAGGTCTTGCATTGGGCTCCGCACCTCTCAGGGCCGGCCATGCCTGGCGTATTAATGTAGGCCGCACGAAATGGTGTTAAAAATTAATGTAAACTGCCCTTGATTGTAAACCGCACTTGAACAGAGTTTATGATATAAACACTACAGTGTATTCTTACCAAGAAAAATATTTCAACAGGCTAGAGAGTGACTCTGCAAGAAACAACATTCACCCGAACAATAAGCAGAAACCAGAGATACAAACAAAAACACCGGAAAAATAACATGTCAATATGGCCAGCCAGCCTGAGTGTGAAAGGTGTTTCGAAGCTTATGTCGTTATTTTCACCTACATTTTCAGGTGCTCTGGTTAACGCCACTGCTTTAACGTTGTTGCATGAAAAGCTTTGCTGAAAAAAGCGTTTCAGTCGCGGCGTTTCAGCTGACACTGCCAAGATTCTTGAGCTTTTTCTCCTTAGAAACTTTGCGCTTTTTAGTTGCTGAAGGCATTACAGATTTCGGCATCGCGTAAGCTAAACACTGCAATCTCGCTTTCTGCTCTTTCGTTCTACAAATCAACTGTTCAAAAACCTTTTCTGACGGGACACACAATAACATGTGATGTGAATGGCTTGACTAGCTTCATATGTTTGTGATGTAACGCAAGAATAGTAGCCATCGAAAAAAAGTGCGTTTCCACCCATGTTACACTTTATGACGAAACAAAGGTCGCAGTTCGGCTGCGGCTACCTCCAGACGGAACAAGAGGTTACGAAATCATTGATACTAAACAGCAACCACAGCATAACTAGCTTTGCTACTTAAGCACGCAAATTGTATCGTTTTCGCGGCATATTTGCAGTAGGCGTGATGCACGAGCAGATAAACCCATACCACAAGAACGATTATTAGGAAAAGTTACCAGCAAAATTCTAATATATTTGCATTGAACAAAACCGAAAATATTTATATTCAGTAGTGATTACTAAAACTGGCAGAAAGTCAAACTTGCAGAAAAATCACTCAACGCTACATCGGAATATAAAGTTTTATTCTTGTTATCTCTTTTGAATGACGACAATTTTTCAAACGAATATTTTATTTAAAACAAATAAATGTCATCACGGGGGGGTCCCCAAAAAGCGGAGGGCCCGGGGCAATTGCCCCCGTTGCCCCCCCCCTTAATTCGGCCCTGGCCGTTGGCCATGTCGGCCTCTCCCGGCCGAGGTTTCGGCGAGGACATAGTAAAACTTTGGTTGCCAACAACTTTGTCTGAAATAATAAAGCTAGCTGCACGCAGAAAACTTTAAATGCAAGTTTGTGTGCCTCTTTGGAAGTAACATTAGTATATGACAATTACTGCTAGTGTTATGCTATTCCGAGTTACATTATCTGATTTGTTTTGCAGCTCAACATGATATGCAATAATTCATGGAAAAAACCTTTGGCGACGTCTTTATACATGTTTGGAAAGTTAGCTGGGGGCTTACTAGGAGGATCCGTGTCTGATAAGTAAGCAGAAATGCAGCCTTGATAGTTCTCTCTTCAGTGTTTTTGATTTATTCACTTGTTTTTTGGTGTTACAGGTTTGGACGACGCGTTACATTTTTTGTATTCAGTGTTTGGCAATACGTAACAACGTTTCTGCTAAGTTTTGTACAGGAATCAACTTTATACGGTATTTTGATGTTCCTGTGCGGGATTAGTGGTCTTGTCAACTACATCGCGGCAATGTTGCTAGGTAAGAAGTTTCTGGTTAGGTTGCTTGCTTTCTATTATGAAACTTGTTCACTGCATCACAACTACGGTTTTATTCAACGCAAACGTATATAAATAAACCGCGCGCTTGCACAACAAGCATGTAAGTGAGCCCACCACAAATTTACCAAACAGACAGCATGGCATAATGCCAGACATCCGCAAAAAAGTCATGGATATGAGCGGTGACCATATGAGCAAGTATCAAGTTGTTATCAGGCACAACATCCAAAGCTGGAGGCGAGAAATAACAACCGAATTTTTAAATCCAAAGAGAAAATTTGCCAAAGAGAAGAATTGGAGATGAAAAAGAATTATTATAAGCTTTGTTTCTACCTTCGCAAGATCATATGTTTCTGGCAATACAAATGCTGTTTCTTTTTCTAGCTTGCGTGCTAGCTGCAAGTATGTCGTGTAATAACTACTGTAAATTCTACGGTTAACTACTGTAAATTTTACGGCCACGGTTAACTGCATTTTATAAATTATACGGAAATTAAGTATTATGATGTTGCAGCAGTTCCGCGATTGCTGGAAGGTGGAGAAGGTGGGCTTATTGCTGGCTGAGTAAAATATTTACATTGTAGACCAGGGGTGGCCAACCCTTTGTACATCATACGCCAATTATTTCAAACGAGAGTACCGACGCGCCATACCATCGACACTTTTTATAACGATGTTAATTTACATCATTAGTGATTTGCCCGGTAATAGTGTTCAATGGAAGTGAAACATCTGGTAAAACATCAAATAAACTTCACATTTAGGCTTCTTACCTTTTAGTGAGACATCTGCCTTTGTTTTGATTTTACCGTTTTTTCAACGTTTGGAGGCACATTTTTTACTGAGAGCAGCAGAGAATTCTTCAAATTTGAATGAGTCAGGTGCGGCCTCGTTTTGTTTTCAATCAGTTTCATGGACGAAAATGCTTGGTCGCATGTGTACACCGTTCCAAAACGAATACAATCTCTCAGCGAATTTTTTTGTTTTGATAATTTTTCAGAGGGTAAGGATCGCCAGAAATTTACTCACGTCAGAAGCACCATGGACCGAAGAAATCAAATTTCGTTTTCAATATTGAATTTGCTTTGAATTAAACGCGTTTCATTGGCATGTTACTTGGTATTTTCATCATCTTTTGTTAACTAAGTAAGTATGGGTTTACAAATGGCAAAATTCAGTCTTCTTCTTTAGCGAAATCACAAAAAGTCTTGCAAGATATTCAAATGAGTCTCGAAACAACTTGATCTTTTCAGTTCGTTTTCTCAATTGCCATTATTAGCAGATTCAATCTGTTCATACTGAAAATGGCTCACATCATCATTTTCTCACGGTAAGATGAACAGTTTTAACTTCATCTTGACTGCAATGATATCATTTACTAAGTTAGGAAATACAGTAATTTATTCTTTCCCTGCCGTTTCATATTCAGATGATTGATGATTGAGATGGCTGGTAATATTAACCAAAAATGCCGCAGATCTAATAGACAGTTGTTAAAACGTAAAAAAGCCCTTTCATCAGGTAGCTCATTTTTATCTTCCAGAAAATCACGAACAACTTTTTTCAAAAAGATAACAGGCAACCACAAGAGATTTGCGCGAAACAAGAAATCGATTAAAAATATTGAAGAGGTTTACTTGTTACATTTACAGATATGCTATGCACCACTTGGGATCATCCAATGCGTCAAATTTGGCGCATGCGCCATAGGTTGGCCAACCCTGCTGTAGACACCAAGGTCTCAGTAAAAGCCTTGCTTATTAGTTTGAGAGTTAGATACATTTTTAAAACGTAGTAACATCTTCTCGGATAAACTGTGATCGATTTACTTGCGTCATTTTTGTTAAAGTTTGTTTTGTTGTCATCTTGTCGGAATGACATTGGCTTGAAGAAAATAGATCAAAGATTTTACTTACTTTTCACTGATACTTTGTTCTGCAGCAAAAGAAAAATATATCTAACCAGTGGCGGATCCAGACCAGGCGTTTGGGGGGCAGTTAAATAGAGGGCCGCCAAACAGATCTTCACTTGTTCAAATGCCCAAGGTTGTCTGCAACAATTTTTGGGTATCACACAAAAGTGGTTACCTTTTGTAGGCCAAGAAAACAGCTATTTTTGTTGGTCGAACTATGTGATCTTTTAAGGAATAACCACAGTTTGGAAGCGCGTTATATCAAAAATTCAAAAAACTTTTGAAACGGGTCCCGAAAGACGGGCTTCGTTTCTCACAAACTGCACACAACTGAAAACACTGTTGATGTCCCAAAGAATCTCTTACATCTAGAAAAAGTATTTAAAAGGTATACTCTACACTAGTGGTTTTCAACCTGGGGTCGCGACCCCCAGAGGGGTGAACCATTTTTGGAGGTGCCGCCAGTAGATATTTTATGCAAAAAGCTGTTTTATATTTACTTTATTAGAGTTTTAGATGGGGGTCATTGGGTTATAGTGGGTTGCTAAAATGGGTCGCGGTACAAAATAAGGTTGAAACCACTGCCCTACAGCATGCTATATGCTGCGCGCTAGTGTTTGACACTGCTTTGGCTATCCGTAGATCAGAAACAATAATGTCTGACGTGTATTCCCGATCTGGTTAGAAGTACCGTAGAATGGTTCTTCTTACACTTGGAAGTGACAACTCAGCCCCATTATGGGAATCTAACAAATAGCTAAATGACGATCACGTTTCCAGACGAAGCTTGTGCAGTTACATGTACAAGGAAAATATATTTACTGTATTGCTGAAACGACAATTCAAAAACAAAACATGAACGAAAGGCATTTGCTACGACATTACTCCCAATTTAGGTAGCTGTGCTGGTTATCGTGAAAAACGATTTTATAAGCGCATGATGAATTAACACTGGGCCTGAAAGCATACTGCCCTAAAAACATTTAACGCCACTAATAAAGGTAGAATTTTAATCAAGCGTTAAATACCGTTTCACATGTTTGGACATTGGACTGCTGGTTAGCGCTGGAATTAGATGGTGGGGGGCCTGGCGCCCAGGCATGGTGGGGGACCCCATGTGCGGATACAATATGTTTAGGTAGGGGTTGATCGATGAAGTCACTGGTATTTCCACATACCATTGATATTTATGACGTAATCTTGTGACGTCACATTTGCTAACTCAACTGTAACAAAACTTTATGATGCAACATGGTATTTGACAATGATTAGCGATTTGTGAAACTGTTGCAAAACCAGTCGCTAGAAGCATCGCATCTTTCTTTTTTTAATATTTGCCTGAAAAAAGTTTTGAAAATATTTTGGAAAAACTTTCTGTGCGATCCAACGTTTGCATCATCTCTAAACGCCAATCCTGGCTCAGCAATGAATTTTAGGACAGAAACCACACGTTGCAGGCAGAGAAGATTTCCGATATTGTTCGCATTGATTGACCTGACTGGCTAGTTCAGTATCAGTTCTTCACAGTGATTAATTACATCTGCGACTAAATGTAATCGTGGCATCTATACGTTCCATTGAATGCTCGTGGCTCCTCCGGTGCTCAAGAGCGTGCTTCCAGTCGAAGATTCTCCTTTTCTAATAAGGAAATGCGCACATTTAGCTGTATCCGCACACATCAGTCTACAAGTGAAACATTTAACACAAGTTTGTGAAGGAGAAAAACAAAGCCAGCTTCTGTCAATTACTTCGCCATTAAGGTTCTGGCGACGAATCAGACATACGCGGTACATTTCCGTGACAAATTTCTGTCTTTTCCGTGTTGTGTAACATCATGTTTAAAATATGACTTTTCATCACAATGTCAAAAAGAACCTGTTTCATATTTCAACCAATGTTCCCGCATTTTTTCCGGTATATTGGCTGGCCAGAGGGCCCAGAAACCAATATCGCTTCCTCCAGTGATAGCGTCAGCCATCTCAACTATCGTGTTTTCAATGATACATCTTGACGTTCTTCTGCTGCTGCCCTACTGGTTAAACTAGGTCTATTTTCATCGTTACGTAGATCTAAGTCTGTCACAACATGTTCTTCGATTTTCTGTCTCTTACAAGTTCCGCAGAAATGTCTCCGCTGGACTTCACTGCCACTGTAAAATTGCCACTTGAATGTTTGTTGACTTGGCTGCAACTTCTTCCTCTCTAATTTTTGCCTCATTTGCTTTTTTACGTCTTTCAGAACCACTTAGATCAGCTCTACACTTGTTGAGATGACGATCCCCCTTTCTTATTTAAATGTTTATTCATTAATAAGCTCAATAAGGCCAGGGTTAGGGTTTTTTAAGGCGTTTTAGGGACCCGATTCGGGTCCCTCGAATTGAAAATCGGGTCCCTAGAATCAGCGAAAATTGTCATTGGGTCCCTAGAATCAGAGAAATCGGGTCCCTACAGGTCCATACTGGGTACCTAACATTTTCCTTAAAAAAAACCTGATAAGGCTGCCACATTTTCATCGAAAAAAGGGAGGGCAACTTACGACTGTCGCTTACTTCGTTGAGTGTATTGTCTACACTCAACAAGTCAAATAACAATTAGGCTTAAGCATTGAAATAAGACGTCCAGTGTGGACGATGTTTCAGTCAAAACACACAAAACAAAACCTTTATTTACTTGTCCTATTTAACTCATGACTATTTTGCAGTTTCCTTAAATTTCTCTAAAATGTAAAATCGCCTTTAACAATATTATGAAACTAGTTTCATGAAACATGTTTTAAATTGCACACCAGCTTCAATAGAGTAAAAACTAGTTCAATTAAACATATTTCTCTTTCTTTTAGGTTTGTGGCTGCGTGAAGGTAAAAATCGTTCCACATTAGCGTAATGAGCCATAACGCTGAAGTAAAACTGTGCTTTTTAGTTCGCTGAAGTATTCAATGGTATTGCACGTTGCAAAATATTATGCTTATCTTTCATGTTCCATCATTTTACAATAAACTGCATTTGGTTGATGCTCTTTTTGCCCGAACTCAAACAAGTTTTGGTACTGGTCAAACAGTTTAGCTTCATCAATAGAAACGTTTCTCTCAAACACATACTACTCACCAGGGACGGATCCAAGGGGGGGGGCGATTGGGGCGATCACCATAATTTTTTTACAATTCGGAAAACAACATTCGTGATATAAGCCCATTCTGTCGTCCATTGTTTTTTCACAGCAGTGTTGTGAAGTATACTTCATCTCTCATACAGTAGTGAACCCGTAATGAGACTTGAATGCCAAATATTACTGAAATCTCCCCCCTTCAAAACTTACTGGCTGGATCCGCCCCTGCTATTCACATGGTTCAACATTTTCGCATTCAGTTTTTTGCAAACGGAGGAATCTAGTCAAAGCATTCAAATTCAGCAAATAAAGTGGTTCATTTAGCCAGATGTGCAACACAAGACTTGTACAATACAGATACATCTGATATGAATAATACACAGTCACGATCCTTGTCTTCTCTTAGTCCCTGAGTTTTCTTAGTGCTGATTTAACTTGGCTTGATATGTACTGTACATCTGCTTGTCTCTATTGAATCCTTGCCTTCACAGTCGCGAAACACGATACAACCTCAACAAATGATGCTTTGGACTTCTTGATATTCTGAACTTGCTCATTAAAAGTAACCACAAATTTTTGGAAATGTCTTAAATGTTTTAAGCAGGATGGGTGTAAGCAAGGAATCTATCAGCAAATTTTTAATAGGAAATCGATTTCACGTAAAATTACGCATCCTCAGTCCTGAAAATTGCAAGCAA
>JGI24021J15306_10007330_pt1 | contig 13424 bp, 5 predicted proteins | sample Ectturendosymbi1_FD_15306 | JGI IMG/M metagenome (IMG submission 15306) | reverse complement strand
ATCAAGATACTTAAAACGTTAACTGATAACAAGAATTAAACCGTATCAAGCACGTCTTAGTTCTGTTTGCATTTCGTTCAAGTAACTCTAAGCTTGCACACCTAAACTCAGTGACTCATTCGATTTTAGTACGTCGTAAGATGCGCTTTTAGTTATTTTGTTGAGTGCCATTTTATATTCTAAGTGCAGTAGAAAATTAAAAACAATTCGGTAGTGTTATGTCTTATGAATAAACGTAAAACCATACGTAATATGTGAGAGTGAGCTTCACAACAGTTATCGATGAGTGAGTGCATGCTCTTGTTTCTACTAATAGTTCTACTGCTTTGTCCTTGACTGTGAACAGAAAGAATGAAATACTAAATTACAATGAGTACAAATATTATTTTTACCATAGAAATTTAGGACATATCAAACTGGGCTATTATGAGAGGTAAGGTTAGGTTAAATTTTTGTTAGGTTAGCTTTACGGATAAGTTAGTGTATTATGGTCTGGAATCTGACATGGAAAGCTGATTTTTCTGAAAATAATTTTTAAAGATTTTATTTACCCAGAAACTGTCATTTGGATATATATATGCAGTGGAACCCCGCTAGCACGACCACCCCCACTGGACGGCACTGGATTGGTCGTGTTAGCGGCGCCGGGGTGGTCGCGTTAGTGGATTTAATCACACTTGCATTCCTAAAGGTTTCATGTATTAGCTTCCCAAACGTTCACATCGCAGTTCGCATTTATCTGTCCATAGCAATATCAAACTGCAATAGGGAGTGATCTTTTTCAAAACTAAAAAGAATAAACTATGAGGTTCGAATTCAATGGGTCCACAGCGGTACAGTTTTCTCTGCCTGATGAGCATTGTAAACGATACTGTAGAGACATTAACAGTGACTTACAGAGAGAAGGGCGAAAGGGGCGACGTCCCTAGGCAGAGGGTGATCAAAAGATTGAAATTACATAAAAGTAAAAGGTTGTAACTGGACATTTTTCCTATTGTAAAGCTGCTAACATATGGTACATACGTTTAATTTTTCGGAACTTGTTTTTCTGCCAACACTAGTCTTTACGTATTCAAATGCCAGTAATTTTCACATTCTTCAATACCAGGGACTTATACTCCAGGTGTGCGTCACACCCGATCAAACTGACAGTGACGTGACTTTTTCCAGATCGTGCTATCAAGGGAAAATCACAAAAAAGGCTTGAAAGATATATATGGACGCGACGTCAACTGATCTTCAGGGACAAATTTCAAAATTGTCCTATTTCAACTTGCTTGACTTATCTGACTTCTTAATGCATCTCTAGTTTCCAGTTTCGTTCTTTGATGTGGCAATCCTGGGTGTGCGCTAATGGAGCCGGACACCTGTGCTTGCAATGTGTGCATCATTTCGAGCTTCGTCATTAATTGGCAGTTCAGGAGGATTGATCATAACGGCTCACACAAGCCCGTATCTGTTCTTTCCCTCCAGCAGTTGTACATATATGCTAACAGCCACATAATAAAAAGTAAAAATTTTCTCGCGTACTTTATGCGCATTCTAAATTCTTGTGTAGTTTAGCAAGTTTCAAACTGTCATCCCTGGGTGTCCGCCAACCCAGCCGCATACCTTCTTTGCACACCTGCTATTCGACGAGACATTCGCGCAGACTTACAGCTTTGCAGATGTGAACTGCGCTGACGTAGCATTAGGTTCTACTTCCATCTTTTAACGCGTTGCCAGATATTTTAGCAGTTACTGTATGAACTGCTCCGTGGCAGCGTTGATTGGTGTGTTTTTCTCCGCCTCCTAACTTGAAGAGCTGCTATAATTTATGTTCATTACAGTGACACAAGTAATATGGAGAGTGCGTGTAGAATAATATGCATGTTGTGTCAACAAACTTCGCCAAAACGTTGGTTTGCAAACGCAAATATGACGTCATATTATGACGTTGCAAACAGCGTATATCCAGTAACAAATGACCACCATACGCTGCTGCTTAATACTAGAATTTGGTAGGGGGCATACAACCAAGCAGTCACCCAACACATCATCAGACCTCTGCACGCCACTGGTCACTAACCTTCTGTGATTTGATCAGCGACTTTGCTTTTGAAAACGCTCGCAAAAAATCCATGTAACGTAACCAAACACCACTCTAAGATGAAAGCTTATTATTTTATTCATACATACATTATATTGTTTGCTAAATCCATGAGTTTCCTTCATATTGTGATTGANACTAGTTAATGATTCGTTTTTTTGCTCAAACTTCATTNGTTTCAATAATACAAGTACTTCAATTCGTTCATTCAGATTTCATATATATATAGAAAGGTGCCCCTTTCTAAGTTTCANCCAGGGGCCCCATACAACCTTAATCCGCCCCTGGGAAGCATTACTGAANTTTTGTAATTATTGGGTTTAATAGACACTGTTAATTGCAAGGTCTTGTAGCGCCGCGACTAAATACTTAGTTTTGCTGTCATTGCTTCGTTACCCTGTGTGATGGTGAAATTTTCTGGGAGTTACCTAAAGCTATCCGGTGATTCCAACGAATTATCCATTTGAATGGGCCAAGGCCAAAGGCACAGTGAATGACTATTCAACATGCGGTCAGATCTATGATAAGCAGGGCCGCAACCGGCTGATATTTTCGGGGTGGGAGGAAAAATGATTGTAACTTGCTGTTTTACCTAACAACTAAACATGTTCTTTGCAAATTCCGATGGGGGGCAATTCCCGGTTGCTCCCAGTGGTTGCGGGCCTGATGGTAAGGTAATCTAGAATTTAAATCCAAAAGACTATCTATGAAAGTTAGACTATGGGCCTGTATCGATCAGACAATAAAAAAGATGGAAACCCGACAGAGAAAGTCTGGAACACAGCAAAGTGATAGACTCAATCTTCGCGACTCATATCAACAAGACACGTCGGGAGGTCTCAGCGGCACAAACCGAAATCCCCCCAGAATTCACTGCAACTGACTGCTCTGAGTTGAGCTCACCAAAAACGTAACCGGTGTATAATCCAGGGGCGATTACAACTTTCCGCAACAATTGCCAATGCACATTGGGCTAAAAGCAAACAAGCAGTTGCACAAATTACCGCACCAACCAACACCACCTAAGTAGAAAAGGCACTTTCCGAAGTACTGTACATTCTTGTTTCTAGTGTTGCAACCTCTCCGGTGGTGTTGCGTTGATTGTGTGATTCACCACGAACGGGATGTGCGTGAAGAATAACACCATGATGTATGCAACGCGAGCAAGCAATAATAAGAGAGATTGCGACGCATGATCTCTATTGTTGCCTGCTGCCGCTGTGCGAAGCTTTGCGCACATGCCGTTCGGGATTTCCGATCGCAACAATAGTATGAAAAAGGACAGCTAGATTTGCTGCTGGCCAATACTTTCATTTTTATTTGCACTACCAAGATAAATCATAAATCTAGTCTTACCTGGTGGTAGCTTTGCTGCGCCTTGTCTCTGCACGCTGTGGAGCAATACAGCGTCTACAAAATGATGTTAATCGTTACACAAGCAACGAATATAGCAGCAGTGTAAAATGAAGTCTGAAAATGTCAGGACACGATGCAATTTTTTTGTTTTGTCGCGATTCCACAAAGACATGACGTACAAGTTTTTACAGAAACAGAAAGCACCATGATACACCTAAATCGAGACAAAACCTGATCAATAGATTTAAAAGGAATGGGCTTTCCAATATGGTTTGGATACCGATAAGTGAATAAATGGCGGATTGAACAATGAACATACACTTTTTGCGTTTTTGCCAAGGTTTTGCTTTAATCTGCTAAATAATTATTATAAAACACAGGTGAACACAAAAACATTAAAAACTAGCACTTAAATTCATATATAAATGTTTAACTTTGGACACTGCAACCTAACGTTTCCACTTTCGGCGAAATTCAATTATGAAGAGTGGATCGTTAGACCACAATGCACAGGGGTGCTGCGGCATGAACAAAACCGGGAGGCTCTTCGTAAATGTCAATCATAATTGGGTGCCCCAACAGCAACCTGTGAAATTTGGTGCAAGTAATTCAGACGTTAAGCAAAACCAGTGCAGTGGATGACCTATCGACGTTTACTTACTAGAGTTTTTTCGAAAGCATAACGATTCCGAATTTGCGAGATTTCCAATGACAGCGGAATCCAAAATATCTACTATGAACATTAATGTTCACAATATGTTCAAGGAGCTGATCAGTGCATATACTAGCGTGTCTAACAGTCCGACCAAGACTTTTGTTAAGTCAACCAATACAAATGTCACTTGGTACGTCCTTTTAGTTTGCGCGGCAGACGGTGCGATGTTGAGCCTAGAGCAGTGATGGCGTGACTCGAGTCATTGACTCGACTCACATTAAGAAACGATGTTGTGATGACTCGAGTCACGTTTTTTAGCGAATTACTCGACTCACAATAAATGACTCTGGTCTGAGTCATTTTTACAAAATCTTCGAACGTCTTACTGACAAACAAACTTAGTTTGCACACAAAGAAATCGAACTTTTTTGCTTCAGTGACGTGTGATTAATATTAGCACTACTTCTCTGTTGTGACTGTATTCTTAGTGGTGTTGTGCTAGTTTTTCAAGATCAGAGGTTCCACCTGACACCGAAGTAGAGCTGAGATTGCACTGAGAGGTCAGCAGAACACAGTACATTGGACACATCATCGTGGAATAGTGTAGTATTTACATATCATGATCATGGCAGTTGGCCTCATACTTTTGATTTGGGTCTTTTGTTGTGGCAAGTGAAGGACAAGGAAGCAGCCCCATAGCCAGCTTGGGTCACCAGGGGTTACGAAGAGTTTTCTGAGGGGCCAACATTTTTTAAACTATGTCCAATAGTTTTCAACTATGCCCAACACATTTTTTCAGGGGAGGGGGCAAAAACCTTTGCATGGGGGCTTCTCACCCCCTGGTTACGGGCCTGCAAGGAGGTACAGTATATTTGTTTCCGTAGGGTTAGGTCATATTTGTGGAATTGAATGAGAGTGAAGGAGAGAAAAAATTTAAAGAAACATATATACAAAATATATATCAGCGGTGGCTGGAGTCATGTTTTCAGACTCCGACTCTACTCCTGTTCCCAAATATTTTCATCCGGATTAAAAATTTTCAAATTTGAGAATCCGACTCTTGTTCAAACTCCGGCAACCATCGATGCAACTGAAATTCACCAATGTTTATGCTTAAGAAATGAAATTTATAAAGACTACGCAGACTCCTGCCAATGCCGAAAATAAAAAGTGACTTCGAACTTGGGTCCGGTTTTTCACATATTTTTTCATCCAGCTCCAGGTCCAAAACATGCAGAATCCTGGTAGAGTCAACTCTGGATCCATGGTCACCCCTGATACATATACAGAAAATGTGTAATTTCATTTAACTTGACTGTGCAAACCAATGACTTGACAGTTTTTGTGACTCGACTCAACCAAGTCATGACTTGAATCGAAAGAATTTTATATGACTCTGAATCGATGGACTTGTGGCTCGATAAATTTGACTCAGCCACTTCACTAGCCTAGAGGAGTTTAAGAATTATGGTGCTGTGTTGCATTTTTCTTTTCTGGGCTCAACACTGCATTGTCTACGCTGCGAATCAAAAAGTATTCTCAGTTGTTTAATACTCAATAAAGCTGTCCTGATGTATTTGCACGAAACATTAAGAATGAAAGCTAATGTCCTTTTGAAAGAGTTGCAACCTTACAAAACGTTTACAGGTCATACACAAGCTGACGCGCTCTGCTCATGCGGTGAAACCTTCATTGGTCGAAGTTAGCACAATGTTTAATATTAACAGAATAAACGAACACGAAGTGCCCAGTTTCTAATTGAACATTCTATTTGAATAAGAGCTGCAGACCCGTCGTGGGATGTAGCAGCAGGGGGGTCAAAAATCAGAAGGGAGGGCCACATTTTTTAAATACAGTATTGGATGTATGCAGCAACTGGTGGGCCAAACGTGAAATGGGGGGCACCGATTTCAAATGGGGGGGCTGGGCACCACTGCTTCCCCCCGCTGGCGACGGCCTTGAAGAGCTGGTGATGCCTACCTAGCATGCTAAAGATATACTCCGTAAGATCTTAGTGTCTGATTCTTTGCTGGGACAAGATTCATTTTGATAGACAGCACAGTGTTCAAAATATAAAAGCTTGTAATTAGGTAAAGCAGTAATTGGGTGCAAATCTGAAAATTTGTGGTGATTGTTGTCAAAATGTAAGTAATGCTTTGCAATCATGTAACTTGAAAGAAGCACAATCTGATAAAAGCTGTGCATGGGCATAGTTTTGTCACACGCCAACTAACACAGATGTAGGAGGGATTGTTGTTGCAAGTCTTGGTTAAATTTGAATCTTGACTTCCCTTGGTGATTGGAGAAGCTTCCAAATTAGGAATCACTGTTGAACCAAATTACATCAGCCCTCGGTCATAATCTCAGGCGTTTCTGTTTGCCTTCTTACGAAAGTGAATTATTTGTACATTTTTAGACCTACCGTACTCTAAATCTAGTAGTTCTTTCTTAGGCATTCTTTTATTCTTTAAAAAGTTTGTATAAGCAAATATCCATATACTAAGACAAGGATATAGAATATTTAAAAAATAATTCAGTCTAAAATCAACGTTTGAAATCCTGGCCTGGCTGAACAATATTCACAGAATGAAATAATTCACACTATGTAGGTAAACTTAACCGCTCTCATGGTTGGTATTAGCTCTACCTATGTAGGTATCAGCACGGCAGAGTATATAACCATTTTCAAGCACTGCTGAAGATACATCAAGTTTCAATGAATTGAGCATACAGCAACTTGCTATGAGGTCACTGATCAGGTTAACGTAACAATGATGTATAAAAGCATTCAGGCAGTACAACTGAAACAACTGCTGCTCAGCTTTGCACATACAATCCAACAGAGAAAATTAAGACAAACCTCACATTGTACACAAGTTACAGGCTGAGTATCTTTAGATACACAGCACTCCAGATGAGGTAAACTTATTTGAGCATTTGCACAAAGACGTTTACACATTTCTTCAGCTGTTTCCAGTGACTTCATGCAATAATCACAAGCCTGCAATACAGGAGCAAGCTATTATTTGCACATAAAGCTATAAACAACAACTTCACTTCCATGTCAGGATGCATACCATATATTTGTAAAGTTTGTTCCAAGCAAATTGGCAACTGACAAATGGGTCTTCTTCAAATATTGTCTCTCCTGCCTCAATTGGTTTATAGGCCACCAAACCCATACCCTATTTCAGAAAAAAGGAAGTGTGCATGACATGTTGAAGAAGTGCATTTATTGGTAAAAACAAAAAACATACCTTATCCCGAACTTCTTGAACTTGGAAACTGGCAGCCATGTTACACAATCACGTGTGTGAGACCTTAATTCTACTGGTAAATCTAGTTTGTCTTAGCTTAGATGAGCAACCAACCGCCCACTGTATAACATGCTGTTTAGGCTAGTGAGCACCAGCTAAATCACTTCGCTTATGAGGCAGGTGCCAATACTACAAGAAAGTTATGTGAAGTCCAAAACTTTAGGTTTGCAAAAATAGCAAACTGTCAACATTAAACACACTCACAGCATCTGATACCAACAAAACAAGCTCCTGCTGTGCTAGACAACACCATACCATGCTTCTAACATAAAATTTACTTGTGATTTAAAAGACTATCCTCAGTGAAACACAGTACAAACTTCATTGAGAAGTTAGTGCACAAGTTACTACACCGCATGCACTGCAGAACACTAACAAATGAGGTTTGCTTGGGCAATGCATTTACACTGTTAAAACATTTCGTGATGAAGTCGCTCATTCAAAAAAAAGCACAAGCACCTTGACATGAAAAAGCCAGGTGATATGACACACAAAAAACAACTCCACAGAAACCTGTTGATTACGACTTTCTTTGAGAAGAAATGCCCAATTAGAGTGCTTTGTCTGATTTCATGGGTAACAGTCAAGCAGAATTACAATATCAGCATTTTTAAAAGCACAATTTTGTTCTGCACGCAGTAAAATGAGGTTTCACAAGTGATGAACGCTCAATATTGTTCAGCATCTCCAAAGCAAAATCAAGTGTTATTGAATGCTTAAAAAATTGAAATTCGTGCTATCAACATTCAGTTCATTTAAACAAGCACAGAGAAACAAACAAAAATTGTTCCTGGTGATAAAGGCAATGATGATTTCTGGCTATTCTGGCCTTGGATGCTGAAAAAGACATTTCATACTTTACTTGTCTTGTTAGCAAGATGGCATTGTTTGAACCAATAAAATTGTGCTGAATGAAATGACATGAAAAACTGCACAGAACAAATATGAAAACTACATAAAAAATTTTGTAGCCATTGTAAGATCTTTACTTGCATTCTAGAACTATTTGGCTGCTGTTTTTCTTTTTTCNCTGAGACATTTCAGTGATTTGTCTCACAGTTGCAATAAAACTTGCCANAACTGTGTTTTTTCACCTATATTTTCAGACATTTTTACCGAAATGACAATTTNTTTTGGTCATTTCAAAATAATTTTGGTCTATGACTAAAAAATGACCGAAAAAAAACAACTTGGCCGTTTTGTTGTACCAACATCTTTTTGACTTTTAACTCAATTTCGGTGGATATATTGAATTCAGAAAATGAAGGCATTTGATTTTCTAATATTCTTTTATGGTATTATGGAAGAAGCACAAACAAACTCAGAAACACTAGCATCATCAGTCACCTCTTCATGACATAGAATCACCTGTGCTGTGCATGGTTGGCAAACAAAGTTGAAGCAATAACAACCAGTATCGTACTTTTCAATCCTAAACTGTCTGAAGACAGTACGAAAAAGTGACTGGTATTGACTTGCTGTGAAAATCTACCATAAAAACAAGCAAACCAAATAGAGCAAGATTTCTAACCACAATGGTGAAGAATACAGTGCATATCAATATAAAAAAAAACAATGACAAAATTGCATAGATATGTGTGGATATTTCTACAGCAAAAAATCTTTACAAGTACATTATACAATATACAGCTTTCAAAATGCATACTACATGATATGTGTTTATATATATATATACAGCCAGAGCACAACTAGCTGTGATTCAAATGAAGGCACAAAATGTTTATGAACTTTAGGCATCAAACCTTATGGTAAACTGAACTTAAAAATATTGTAAACTCTTTTCAGGAATTTCCTTTTGACTGAATCAAGTCTTTGCTGGCGGAGTACATGGGTAAATGTTAAGTTACAAATGCTGGACTTTGCCCATAAAATTATTTAAAGTGAATTTTTTTGAATGAAGCAAAGTGGTATAAGCTGAATGAGTGTTTAACGAATTACTCAGTTTTCCTGTTGTTTGGCAGTAAATAATTGAAATGTTAACTTGTTCATGCTTATCATCAGTTCATTTGATTACAAGATATCTGAACCACACAGGGCAGCAAGCACGCCTTTATCTTAAAATGTCTTGTGTTTTGAACAACCATGAATTAAAAATTTATTATTAGTAAACAACATGGTGCACATGATAATTAAACATAGTACACAAATGATACAGGACTTTAACTACGAATTGCAATGAAATCAATCTCTTTTTATGCCAAATAATGATTGTTCCTCGGTTCATTTGGAAAATTTAGGTTTATCAGTGAATTTCAAAGTGGATGCTGCTTTAAATTCCTCAAAAACAACAATGTCATTGGATCCAGTTTTTAACCATGGAGCTGGCAAAAACAATGTCTGTTGAGGACCAATGGACCAGTACCTGCCCAAATTCTGGCAGTTCACAAATACAACACCTTTATTCCACTCGCTCATATCAATGTATGTGTCAATGGGATCTTCTAGTAAAACCAATGTGAAGATGAAAAAGGTCGGAGAGTCTAAATCCATTGACACTACAGGAGACTGCCCGTGCAAAGCATGCAATTGAGCAATAAATGCAGGTCTCATTTCAAATGGGAAAATAACCCAGTTTGTTAAAATATGACCATCTACATATAATGCACCAGTCAGGCCTTTGTGTTGATTGTCAAAAAATTTCCAATTTACTCTTCCACCATTTTCCACAAAAACATCCAAATTCACTTTAGCTTCTGAAGACAAAGACGTTAGTATTATATTTTCAGATTTGTCTTTTTTCTGCACAAAACCTTTTTTTACTTGATTCAATAAAATTATTCCCCTGTCAAAAATGTTAGACAACCCACTAAGGGTAAATTTCTTCTTTTTCACACTATTCAACACAGTCCTATATAGTGTATAACCATATGACTGTCCAGCACCTTCATTGATTGATAAGGATTCCATATCAAGAGCAGTCTCAGAAACCACCTTGGGCAGCAATGACAGAACATCATACAAGCCAAATGATTTGTTTGGCTTAAGTGTCTTGTATGATTTCCGAGGCACAGTTTCCATAAATTTAAAACTTGTTGAAAAAGTTGAAGGAAAATAATGAGCAATAATTTCTTTTGCTTTAAAATATTTAGGTGTAAGATCTCCATTCTCTGATACGAGAGCATCATAATCATAACTGGTGGTATCAGCATGGTATACACCATCATCACCAATAAATGCCCCATTCATAAAACCAAAATTTGTGCCTCCAAAAAACATGTAAAAGTTAACAGAAGCACCTGAACTAAGAATTTCATTCAAGGTTTCACTAAATTGTTGGTCTGACATTGTATGATGATGTTCTCCCCACCAGTCAAACCAACCAGTCCAAAATTCCATCACCATTAAAGGAGCGTTAGGCTGAATTTTTTTTAAATCATCAAAATGAGTGCCAACTTCCTTGAAGTTTACAGTTTTCAGGACTCCTGGTACAATCTCCTTGGAAGTACCTTCTGAATTGTCTGATGTAAACAACAACTCCAGAACACCATATGACCTCACAAGATTCTTTAAAAATGGTATGTAAGAGCTATCTTTATAATAAGATCCATATTCATTGTCAAGCTGAAATGCTATCACAGGGCCACCATGTCTATACTGCAAGGGAAGAAGTTTTGGAATAAGAACATTAAAATATTTAGAAACAGCTTTAATAAATGGAGAATACATGGTTCTAACAGCCATCTTGGGATCGTTTAAAAGCCAGGCTGGCAGTCCCCCAAATTCCCATTCTGAGCAGATGTAAGGCCCAGGTCGCATGATCACATATAATCCAATTTCTTGAGCTAAATGGATAAATTGCACAAGATCCAAGTTACCATCAAAGCTATATTTGGATGGTTGAGGTTCATGTAAGTTCCATGGAACATAAGTTTCAACAACATTTAATCCGCATGCTTTCATTTTCATCAATCTATCTTTCCAGTATTCTCTGGGCAGTCGGAAGTAATGGAAAGCACCACTGACTATAGTGATTGGTTTACCATCCAGTCTGAAAACATTACCATTTGCACTTAGTCCTTTCAAATCATTGTTGACAGAATCTTTAATTTGATCTACTGCATCTTCGTGCAATGTTTCTGTGGTATTGTTTTCCAAATAAACTGAAATTTCTTTGTGCCATATAAAACCCATCCACATTAAAAAAGCACAGATAATCAGCAGGTATCCATATCTACGTTCCATTCTTCTTCTAAAAACCATTTTTGTTTTGTTTAGCAGCATAAACTACTTTAACAATTGCTGCAAAAAATGTTTTATAGACATCATGAGCTGTAAAGCATTAACATAGCATCATTAATAAGGTCAAGGCAAAAGCATACAGTAGTTGAACCTGAGTTTGGACAGCAACATACACTCCTGTTGCAGCTTAGGTGATGTACATTGTATGTCTTGAACTGAAGCTTAAACTTTGGCTAAGATGCAATTCAGTTTCAAAGACTTCTTTATTGCGCCATGGTCAATGCTTAGCAACAATTGCATTCATTCTAGGTATTGATTTGTGTTGAGAGGTATTGTGATGATTCAATCATAATTGTGTGGAGCCTTAATGTCTGGTAGTTTCTATTTTGCTGCCAGGATGGCAGCAGCAAAAGGTTTGGTAGAAAGGAAGTAACTGTAAGTAAAAGATAAACCAACAACCTAACCCTAACTGTAGCCCCAACCGAATCCTAACCCTAACCTAACCCTACCTAACGCTAAGCTAACCTAATGCTAAGCTAACACTAACCCAACCCTAACCTAACACAAAGCTAACCTAATCCTAACCCACATCTAACCCAATGCTAACCTAACCTTACTCTAACCTAACCCTACTCTTAACCTAACCCTAACCTAACAACACTAACCCCTAAACGTAACAACTAAGCGGAGCCTGAAAAAAGCAAAGAAAAAAAAACGAAAGTCGGCAAGGTGAGAGTCGAACCGAAAACCATAGGCATAGCAGCCATAGCACTTAACCGTTACACCACGAGCAGGACGGCGTTTTCCTGACAAAGTGACCTTTTTCTTGGAATTGGGTCATGCCACGAGACCGAATCTTTGACTGGCGGCACAATAGCTCCAGCCAATCTGTTGCCACCAGAATATCGCCGGTAAAACAGACACTACCTTAATCAATGTTTTCATCAACGATATCCCTTCCATTGCCTTGCCAGCGAGAAAAAAATCAGTCTTGTCAAGATATTAGACTCCACCTGCTGTTCATAAGCTCGGTGTTTCAGCTTTCAATTACCACCCTATCCAATAATAAATAATTTTAAATCAGTTATCTGCAATGAGAAGAGTCAGCAGCAAAATCTAACGTAAGTAGAAAAAGCTTTTCATTTTGTAAGTGCCAAGGGAATTGACACTGCCATTAGTCACAGATACTGAGATAACTTGCATGGGGGTGGATATTAAAAGTTAGGGCCAAGTTCTCATAAAGGTCTCCAAAAAATTGCCATTGCAAAAAGTAGATGTGGGATCACATTTTCCCATTATTTTTGCTTTATTTTGAAGAACATGACTTGCTTCAGAGCTTCTTTAAATCATAATGTAGCTCTAGAGTGGCACATAACCTTTATAACTAAACAAGGTGTAAAGCTCTCAAGAGGGGGCACAGTATCTCTCAAAAAAAGGGCCGGAGACAACTAACTGCCTTGTCATCCTTCCCTAATATCCAGCCCTGAGCTTCAGCTTGCAATATCATCCATGTCTTGTTGGCAAAGTGCATATGACTAAGATGAAACTAAGTTTTAATTTTTCCAATAGGCCTTGAAATTACGCAGAAAAGTTATAGTATAATGCGAAACTACAGTATCTTTACATATGCAGCGGAGGGTGGTCATTGAACTATGTAAAAGCCTTCTTTTACGCATAGAAATATATATGGCTTGTTATGTATCCAAATTAATTTTAGATATGGTGCCCTGCTCCTTTCCTGCCACTTCTTTCAGATCGTTCAAAGAATTTGTTCCGTATGCTTTACGTCACAATCAAAATGTTCAAA
>JGI24021J15306_10007328_pt1 | contig 13427 bp, 9 predicted proteins | sample Ectturendosymbi1_FD_15306 | JGI IMG/M metagenome (IMG submission 15306) | reverse complement strand
TATTTTTTAGGCAATGCCGCAGTATGACTTATGTTCGAGTGGAAGTATTCGTGAAGAATGGTTCCATTCGCCTCTTTCTCTAGAAAAACATGATGAATTAAGGGCAATCAATAAATTGGCAGCAGCTTCAACTTAGCTTTGATATATAAGGTGTCGCCGTTTTAAAAGGTTTGCAGTTGCTAGATGTAGCGGGATGCGCTTTGGTCGCTTGTGACATCGCCATCATTCGGTGCAAATCTCTTGAACAACTCGGGAGAAGACGCTTACACCGATTACTACAACCGGATTGGATCAATCAAAAATCGAACGTTTTCTGATAAGTAAGACATTTCGCCTGATGTTTCTTTTTGTCATCAACAGATGTTTACCTTCGCAATTTTTGTTGTAGCACTGCCACTTGTAAATAAAGCAGGAAGGAGCTTAAAACTCCCAATGAATGAAAACTTCGTTTTTTGTATTTACAATCTACAAATGTCAGATGAATTCTTAGATCCTATGTTGCAGTATTTGATGCAGCTGAATTGATTACGGACCTAACCGCACTGCTTTTATTTTAGTTGGCTTGTTAAGAGTGTTTGATGCATTTAATAAGTCGACCGCTCTATGTTCTCTTGAGGTATTCACCGTTTTATTATCCCACCTTCACAAGTATTTTGTGTTAAGGCATGCCCGGGTTCATATACACCAAAGCAATTGATTTGCGGATGCTGCAACCAAACATTAAGCCCAAATAAACAAAAAAATTTGTAAGATTGCAAAACTTTTTCTAAAGAGTGAAAACATTTCAGATTTATCTCTGTTGTTTCACATAAACAAATTCGAATATAAGTTGGGACCTGAACAGAATCAAAGTTCTTTAAAATCAAGATAAAGTTAGAACTACAGGCTAAGTTTTGGTCTGAACGTTTGTAGATGCTGTTATAGGCAATGACACTTGGCAACTCATCAGGGAAACTTTCAGATTTCAGATGCAGCCCTTTGTGACTGTTAATTTGCTCTTCGCTGCGTAGTTGTGTAATCAAGTTTGTCGCTGATGAAAAAAGAAGCTCGTGACGAAAACAGGCATTTGGTATTTTTATGCAATTAAACATTACTTGTAGAAATGCAAGAACTATTGTAAAGCGTTTTTGTTAAATATATTTAGCTCCGTGTCAAAGCACTTCAGTTGTGGTATTGCACATAGATTTCCTCTGCAAGTACAATTTCGTTCCATCTCCTGTATGCGTGTGGGAGTACTATTGCCTACGCACTTTGTCACATAATCGTGTTTTAAATCCTGATTTGGACGGCTATCGCCTTACGTATTTGCTGCATTTTCCTCAAAGGCAAAGGTCGATGGTTGAATTTTCGAGTTGGCATCAAATCGAAGAACTGAAATTAATAATTTATTCGACCCGTTGTAGCTGAGACTCCTGCCCCAAACACGCTGGTGTTCCAGCCCCATGACGTTGCGTTGGCTTAAGCAGAAAACAACATTGCTGTCGCGAAACTTAATTACAAAGCGTGTTAGCATGCGTCAATAAATTAGCAAAAAAGCCACCACGCATTTCTTCACTCAATGTGTGGTAAGCCTTCACATTAAATAAATATTAAAGAAAAATTTTTCAAGTTTCAATATTTTTGTGTGAACTATAAATTATAGACAAACTTAATTTTCGGAAGGGTCAACAACTTCGAAGCCATAATCCCAGGAAGTACGGGCTACACATTGTTTAAACTGAAATGACAACAACAACGATTTCTCAGCCACACAAGCTGTTCGATGCAAAAAGATTTAATTATCTTCGAGTTTCAGCAGATGCGCTTGGTGACGAAAAAACGTGAAGTTTGAGGTCTGCATCGTCATTTTGACGTGCTGTTAACAGACAAGGTCGTGGATTTGTTTGTCATCTAACAGGGCAATGAGAAATGCAGCAAGAAAAAATATTAGTTTGGAAACATGTAATAAAAAAGCAACAATGGTTTACGGATCAGAGGCTTCGTAAAAGATTACTACTTCTGAAAACTGCATTTGGAAAACAAGCTGTTCTAATCTGATACCGCGAAGACAAATACAAAATACTCTTAAAGATTTTGAGCGTTTCAAATGATTCAAAACGTACAAACTGCACATAGCACTTCAATTTTTGCTTGGTGGAAAAGTAAACTGACAGCGGGTTATATTCATTACGACGCGGTGTTCAGCACTTGAGGCAATCGATTTTTACCTGCGAAGAATAGACACATACACCGATTAAACTCGGTGATAGCGTTCGCACTAATGAAAGCTGAAAACTCCCTCAGGGATTGCAATGAGTTTTCCACCGTCCGTAATTATTCGAGGCGTATTTATCTTCTTGTGAAGAAGTTATAGCTTGTCTGGCTCCTGCCTTACCTATTAACCGACAATTTCCTTCGACGCCAAGCCTGGATCTGTCGCAGAGCTGTAACATACAAAGCAAACCTCAAGTATAGTTCAAAACAGTACAACTTATTGATTGCTGTCAAGGTTTCTTTTCTTCTTGTTTTTAGTTTTAATATAATCTTTCATGTGAAAAGGTAGTTAAATTGAATATTCAAAACGAAGGAGTAAATCTCTGTTTGTTACATAGAATACTTTGTTTAAGAGGAAATTCAAGCTCTTGGTCAGACGTTTTACACATATATTGGCTTAGGAAAGCCAGACGACCTGCATTAAAATTATACGACAGCCTCAACATTTCAACATTTTTGATGTTGTTCGTGTGTTTTGAAAATCACTAAATTAAATAATTTTATCATAAAACTATACATTGTTGGGTTAATCCCGAACATTAGTAAGAGGTAACGATCCGAAGACAAAACCGCTATAGTATGGTTGCCCATTTACACCATGTAAAAATTGTGTTATATTTAAAGAAATACTGTACACATACTTTTACACAAAACAAATTTTCATTTGTGAAAAAAGTTATTTAATTGAAAAATCTTTGAAAGTTATAATTGTTAAAAATAAATTTCATAAATAATTTATTTTCGTCAGTGCGCCCAGCTCTGTCAACGAAGTGATTCCCACTGAAGTTTGCGAATAAACCATGTTGTAAATTCATATGTTGCATGTCCATAATGTTTCATATTAATGTGTAGCCTATCACCACTACACTTCGCGAAGTTCATTCTAGCATGGGCAAATAGTTGAGCAATAAATAAATAGTCTAACAGCTTTGCTTTAGATTTTGCTTTCAACAAGTATTTTAAGAGTTCTCACCAGAGTCCATGATAAATCCTTAAAATGCAGTGATTGGATAAACGAGACTCATCCCCGGGGCCACTGGACCCTACAGCACTCTCCCACACACCTAGCTGCATTTGTCCCGGTTGCCTTCAAAAACTTATATCAAGCCTAACTGTAGGCATCAGAAGCTCTAATGAACCTAAACGTAACCTATCAAGTATTGGTAAATGGAAAGCAATGCTTTTACCCATGTCAAAGTTATGCAGTGTTACAACTGACACATTTATATCCAGTCTAATTCTCAGAACATCGATCGTGTTAATGCATACCCTATACAGAACTGTACAACGCCTGCTATAAGCGTTATTGCAAACATGCCTAGTGGCCTTTCTTAATACTTGTGGTCAAGTATTCCACGTTCCAATTATGGTATCCATGTATTGTATTTACAGTAGATCAATCTAATTGCATGGTGGGAAATGCTAATCCACGTTAAGATATGTTTTGATCACTGGCATGCATTTTGTCATTCCGCTTACGATGACATCACGCATAATTTAAAATCTACTGCAGTAAAGATCAATGTAAAAGATCTTTGACTTCGTCGACAGAATGCAAACCAACGTACCGTAGCAGAAAAAAGTTAGCGATGATTTCATAGATAAAAAACTGCAGTAAAAAATAAACATGCAGCATAGGAATTTACAGTATAGTTTATTCGCAAAGTTAAAAGTGGAACACATCGTTTGATGGTGCTGGCGTAAAATATTTTTCTTAAGAAAACAAAAATTTTCAGTTTCAAAGAATTTGTGAATTTTATTCAAATGCATTACGTTGCTCCAGCGGGTCACATTATGAATATTTCCTCAGCGTTGCTCGCATTGAAGAAAAAGTTGACAGTTTAGACTTAGAGAAGGAACGAAATAAAATTTCATCACATTCGCTTTTATATTCTCTGGATGGAGTGTCACGAGTGGTCTGCGGGCGCCCACGCATCTTCGCTTACTCTGCGTCATGGGCCACGCGGCTACTTTCGCAGTGAATGCTGCACTGGTGGCAGGCCAAGTGCAGCAGCGCGCGTGAAGATAGCACTTGAGCCCATTCATCAATGCCGAGCACGAGGCTGGACAGCCCGCAAGTACCGTTTTGTAAATCTTCGCTATGTTACCCGAGCGTGGTTCGAACCCGCCACCAGCTTCAGTGGTACACGCCCTATCTCGCTGGTGCTATACCTACAATTTATAAAAATAATGCAAAAAATCTATGAGGGCATGGTAACTCATTGCAAGCGACAAAAATTAAGCAACACTCCCGAACAATCCCTCAAATTTCACTGTATTTGGCACACACGTCTTATCGTGAATGTGTTCGAATATCAATTTTGCATGCTTCTAAGTTGTTCTATGGGCTGTTTAATTTTACGCCGGCTTGTTAAAAATTTCGTTGGGTCTTAGATGGCTCACCAGATGATGCACTCTTTGCGTCAGGGTTACGGAGTCGGAGTCGTAAGGAGTCGGAGGTTTTTGGGTGGAATCGGAGTCGGATTCCTAACAACACTGGGAGTCGGAGTCGGATTTTTTTGTCCGACTCCGACTCCGGATGTCCAGTTGGATCATGTTTTGTATCACATTCCTAAATTGGGAATTCCTGTTGAAATGGTAGAATTTCTTTTGAAACTTTTGTTGAAACAGAGATTTCTTGCTGTGCGCCACGATTACCATTGATTATAACAGCCAAATTTCATTCCCTTTATGTATGTTAAGGAGGCGGAATCGGCAGTCGGAAATTTTGTAATGCCGGAGTCGGGAGTCGGAGTCGGAAATTTTGGAAAATCGGAGTGAGGAGTCGGAGTCGGAAATTTTGGAAAGGTCGGATATTTTACCTCCGACTCGGCAACCTTGGTTTGCGTGCACGCTGCCTAGCCCGTTGGCCAAGATTTTGTTGTAGGAGGCAAACATCATATGAAAATGCTGCCTTTCATTATGGGAATCAATATGTCAAAGAGCGACAAAATTATTTAGCATAGCAAACAAACTTGTCAAACTTTTCGTAGTGTCCGCCCAAACATGGACACGTCAGAAATATTTTTCAAAACGTTTTTCGCTCAAATTTCTCTACTGCGCTATATTCCATGCACGAATAAAAAATAAATGTCCCTCANTAGTTTGTGCAATAAGAAAAAGGCCTTTGTTCAACATTTACCTGATGCTGCCTCAAAACCTTTTCATGCTTGCGGTTGCTTTATGTTAAAACTATTAACATAAAATGGGTTACATCAAATTAAGCTAATAGTGGAGTCTGTCACCACTGGCCCCATGTGATGACTCCTGTGAGGCTTGCTTACCACAGCTTTTCTTCCAATGACAAAGCCATCCAGTAATTAATTGAATAGAGATTTAAGGCAGTTTTCGCAACTGTCTCCAAACTCATCACCCTGTGTAGCTAGGTGTAGCTAATCTGGCTTCATCATATTTTGGATCTGACTACCACAAGAACGAAATAACATGAAGGCCTGTATTTCTATTCATTCGGTCATTTTCATGCCTGCTTTTCCTCTGGGGAGAGTCGCGGGGGTAGCTGCCCTAGGAGGACTCAGAATACCTCACGCTCAACAGTAATCTCATATAGTTCTGCTGGCTCCACACTGAGGCGGTACCAAGAAAATTTGGAGAGGTAGTCACTTCACCTGGTACTTGGACCACCTCTGGACCGCTTTCTCGTGGGTGTAGCCAGCAGGACTTGTCTCGCCAATGTTTCTTAGGACAGTATGGACACATGACCAAACCAACGTAGCTGGGGTCTCTCAATTCGCAGGAGAGGTGGCTCGACATCCAGCGCTTTGCAAATTTCACAGCTGCGCAGTTTGTCGTGAATTGTCACACCGTGAACTTTTCGCAAAAACCCCATCTTTGCCGCTTGCATTTGAGTTAGTATTCTTTTAGTTATTACCTACGATTCATGACCATAGGTAAGGATCGGTGCGGACAAAGAGCAGTGTTTGAAAGCTCTCGTTTTATGACCACAGAGCGATAAGGCTCACGCAGAACTGCGTTTGGTTTACCAATTCGTGTATAAATCTTATTGTTCTGCTTCCAGTCACTCGTGAATACCACTCCAAGCTACTTGAACGTCTCGGCTTGCTGCACTGTATTGCCGCTCACTTGCAGCATATGCTGCCTTGGTTAAAGGAGACGCATAATACCTCGGTCTTTTCAATGGTAATTTTTATTCTGGATTGGTTGCACGCAGCAGAAAACCGTTCATGTGCATGTCGAAAGCTTCACGGGCGTCAGAAGGGGACGTCCAAAACCCCGCTGGATTTTGAAACCTGAAAAATCTTTTTGGCCACCTCTGGAAAAATCTACCGACGCCCATGCAAGGTCTTGTTGAAAAGATGCAGACAGTACCAAATCGTCTGCAAAAAGCAAACGGTTGGCACTGCAGCTCCCAACAGTGACTCACTCGTCGGCTCGGCTGTGACTGTCTATCCAATTCAAATAAACTATGAAGAGGATTGGTGGCAACACGCACCTTTGTCGGAGTCCAACACCCACTGTGAAGAGTTATGATTTAATTCCGCTGACACGGACACAAACGTCTGAACAGGAATACGTGACTTGACGGCCAGTAACAGGCGGCCGAAAATATTTGATTTGCATTGAGTAAAAGTATGAGTTGGGCGTTAGAAAACTGCGTTGAGCACAAAGTAATTCCCAGAAATGAATTAAAGATTTTTTCTGGTGATACCATAGTATATAAAATGTTGTTAAAGATTTGGCAATACGCATTGCAAAGATTAAACAGGAAATTTGTCCTACGAACAGTTTGGCTCAAGGGTGGATATGCCTCACCCTAAAAAAACTTAAAATGAATAAGGAAATTAATCTAACAAGGTACGCTGGGCTGCATGTGAACAGTCGCAAAATCTGTTGCATATCTGTTGAAAATTTATTGCAAGTGCGGTCTAACTATCCAGTTTTTGACGAAAATGACATAATTCAATATCAAATGGCTGTCTTAACTAAAAATTGTTTAATGGTGATTTTGATGATCTGTAAGATGATCATTCTGCTCCCCATCCTCAAAATTAAGGTCTGTTGCCAAATGTCCTATTCGTACGTGTCGACAGTTAAATTTTAGAATATATTGTTCACCAAAACCATATCTTGGTTGCACTTACGTTTATTTGTTGCAACGTGCTGTGTCGGAATCAAATTTCTTGGCACTCTTAAGAAAGACACTAAATTTCTTGAATCGACATTCCAGCTTCAACGTTTCTGCGAAGATTATCAGGACCAGCGCGTCTCAAATCACAACGGAAATACTACCAGAAGATGTCAGCAAAGATGCGTGGAAGTCAAACAGCAGGAGAAAATGCGCTTTCTGCTGATGGTCAGTACAGTATGTTTTGTTGGTGCTTCAAAATCTTTTGGTTTGATAAAAAAGATTGATTTTTATTATCAAGAACGTTTTCATGTACTAAAAACAACAAGCAAGATGACTTCGAAACTATTTTTGCGGAAATATTACTTTTGTTTAGTCATTATTTGCAGCTTTTTTTTCTCGATTACAATTCCATCCTTGCAAGTTTCTTTTAATTCCATATTTTACTTCTATCGTAGCGCACTACTAAAGTGGAAGTGATGGCGATGTATTGATTGAGACAGCTCTCCAATTCCAAACTCCCAGTGCAGATCGTAGCCAGCTAATATCTATTACAGCTATGTCCATCCCAAATGGCTTACCGTGCCATAAAGTTTGTCACTATCTCGACCAGGGCTGCATTACATATTATTGAGGGCCGCACATTGGCTTACTTTGATTTTAGCAAAGTAAATTTAGCTTAAACTAATATACTGAAAGTGTTCGAATCGTAACCGCAATGGTAACAGACGTGATAAAGTGTTGCTGAGGACCATCTGCATAAAAAATATCAAATTCCTGATCAAAAATATCAAATTCATGATTATCAAAACAAGGACTAGTTGTCAGTACGTAGGATACTTATACCACTGCAAAAACCTAAACTGGGCCGCGATCCGCAGGCAGCGGGTCGGACGTAGCTGGTCTATTGGATGGTTCTCGAGCTAGGCGAAGGACTAAAGAATCAAATCGTGACTTAAACAAAATTTAACAAATAAATAATAGCCGTCAACCTTATTTGTTGTAGAGTAAAAAGGGCTTCAACGCTGGTTGGTAAGAACATTTGTCCACGCACCCTCCCTGTAAGGGGGTATGCCTAGGGTGGTCTGTATTTCGAACCAAGTTATCTTTAACAGTGACTGTCAAGTGCAGCAGTACAAACAAGGGTGCTTCCCCTTCAACTAGTAATTCAACTTTTCCGTTAAGCGTGTGGTCCGTGTCCGATGAGTAGTTTGTGACAACTCCCTTTTACAATGCTATTTTCTGAACCATACAAAAAGAAACATGCATACAGCAATAAATGACCGACCTGTACAATAGTGTAATCGTGGGGAGAACTCGTTCACCAAATATTTTAAATAAGGAAATACATTTCCTTACTGGCGCCAGCTTACTGGTGGATATGACGTCCTTTTTTTGTGAAATTGTACACGAAAATTCACAACAATTTTGACTGTGACAAATATTGTTTCACGTAACAGTGGGATTCCCTATAACCCGTGTTTGGCGCAACACCAGTGAAGTGGTACGTTGAGCTGGCGTAAAAACCACATGTGCTCCAGGAAAGAATGTCTCAACAAGAGATTCACTGATCTTTTAGTGATCTCTTCTCTGAAACATAAGTGGTAATTTGCCAGAACGTGCTAAAAAATTTGGAAAAACTACACATGGAAATGTGCTACAAGTGGTGGTACCGCAGGTCAACCTCACGTGCTAGATCTTGCATGCAACATGTGCGCCATACTGAAATGAAACGATGTTGTGAGTCTAAAAAATCCCATATGCTTGGAAAGTTCTTTCTCAAGTCCACTGACAGCAAACAACTGTTCACCTCAGTTTCCGGTTGTGAAGAAGCACAGAGATTGCCTTTTTAGTTCACGCGCATCACTTTCTCAAGCTAAGCTGAGAAGTGGGTGGACAGTGGACACAGGTCCTCCAAGAGAAATTTTGCCAGGGGTACGAAGACGGGCCCCAGCAGTGGCGGATTAAGGGGGCTGCTGACTGGGCTACAGCCAGGGGCCCCCAGCATTTAGGGAGCCCCCAATCCCTAAGTCGAAAAAAGTGTAATATGTGAACAACACACAATACGCTGGAAAAGATACCATCGCCAACTGGAACTAATAAATAGCCGCTCTGTGCTCACTCATTGAAATTGTTTCGTTGACATAAAAGTAGTTGATTCTTTCGCTTGTGGGCTGGCCGACACTCATCAACAAGTTGTAGCCTACTCCAAGGTCTGAAAATTAAGGTATTCCATCCGCTTGTCTTATTTTGATTTCCGATGCGCATGCGGTATCCACGTCATTTCAACATCGGTAACGCAGACAGGCCCGAAGGAAGTTGTGAACTTGTTAACGTTAAGTGTTGTTAAGTCTCTCAACAGTGGTGAAAGTAATTAGATTTTTGCTTAGGATAATAAATCATGGTGTTATAAGGCAGGACTGCTAGAGTTGGTGTGCACGCCACGTATATATCCTCGTCAGTGGTGTGTTTAAGGGGAGGCGAGCGAGGCACTTGCCTCGCCCCCCCTTTTTTGGGGGCCTCCTCGAGGTGTTACGCGCATGAATTTACCTTATTTTTGGTGAAAAACTTATTATCCACTCATATAATATGCTACAAAGCAGATCATAAACAAGGACTCTGCTTTCAAAGGGTCCCCTAAAGAAACTGTAATGTGCACGTACTTTGCTTTCAAAGGGTCCCCAACAGCAACTGCAATTTGAAGGTAATTTACTTTCACAGGGGCCCCCAACAGCCATTGAAATGTGTAATTACTCTGCTTTCAAACTTCATTAAAGGGGCCTCTAAAAGAAACTGTAGTGTGTAAGTACTCTGCTTTCAAACGGCCCCCAGCAGCAATTGTATTGTGTAAGTACCTTGATTTCAAAGAGGCCCCCAACTGCAACTGTAATGTGCAAGTGCCATACTTTCAAAGAGGCCCCAAAAACAATTGTAATGTGTAAGTACCTTGCTTTCAAACGGGCCCCAACAGCAACTATAATGTAAAATTCCTTGCTTTCAGTGAGGCTGTCAACGCAATTGTAATGTGTAAGTACAATGGTTTCAAAGGGGCCCCCAACAACAACTGTAATATGTGAGTACCTTGCTCTCAAAAGGGACCCCAACAGCAATTGTAATATGTAAATATCTTGCTTTCAAAGGGGCCACCAACAGCAACTGTAATGTGCAAGTACTATACTTTCAAAGGGTCCCAAACACAATTGTAATGTGTAAGCACTATACTTTCAAAAGGGCCCCACCACCATCTCCAGTATGCAAATAAAGAAAAGCTTCAAACCAACTTTTATACCTAAAAATTTTGGGTTAAAATTTCGTCCAAAAAGTTTTGAAAAGATCCTATCAAATAAAAGCAAATATTTACGTCAGATGATAACTTTTTATACCAGATGATAATTTTTTATATCAAATGATGATTTTTAGAGATTGAAGTGTTTGGTTTATTGATAATTTTATGAAAATGCCACAGTTGAACAGAAAGTATCCAAGTGGAGCAGCAAAAAGAAAAGCAAGAAGGTATAAGGCTGATTTATATCCAAGGATATCTTTTTATGTCTCTGAAATGAAAAGGTTAGACAAGATTCTCATTTCTTGTGATGTTGTACCTTAGTTTTTAGTAAACATTTCCATCAGAAAATAAGACATGGAATTGTTATAGCAATGACCATACTACATCTTTTAATTTATAGAACATCTTCTTTTTAGTTTACAGAGTAATTTTGTATTATTGCTGTTGTGCTGCAAAGACTGCTAATAAGCAAGGCCACATTCATGCTTCTTATCAGGTAGCAGAAATGGCATTTTTTAGTATCATGAGTACATTTTTCCTACAGATATTTCAGGTATTTTAGGTGGTTAGAATTTAGACCATGCATGAAGTCACAGCTTATTTGAAGCTTGACTAGTAAGTGGTTGGTTTGAGGTAAACTTGGTAGGTGATGTCAAATTTTTGCCAGCTCGTAGCCAGTATAACTTGAACCGTTTTTTCTTAGCACAGATTTTATCAATTGTGTAGGCTAAATGTTTGCGATAAGGCATATGATGAATTATTTCCTACTTTTGCACATTTTTCAAACCACTAGTGTCAATGCAATATGAGGGCAGCCTTGACTCATCCAGCCTCAAAGCTTTCTAAAAAAAGTCTCAGGTTGGATGTTTTTGTATGCTATGTCCTTGTAGTTAAAAGGATGATATTTAAACAATTTTAGTGTTTTAAATCTTCTTGGTTGTTGTTTATGGCTTGATGTATTCCCATAAAGACAATATGAACAAATTCAGGATACCAACTACCACGCATTTTATCAAAGGGGGAAGTGTGAAACTTTCAAAGGGGTAAACCTTGTAGTTTGGTAAATGCAGATGAATGGGGCATGAAAATAAAGAAATGGAGGCGATGCCAACTTGCTATTGCCAAACTTTTATGTGTTGCTAGCCTTGTCTTCCCACGTTTCAGTGTTTTCAAAGTTTTGTGTCATGAACACCCTTTTGCATTTTCTCCTGCTATATCAGTCATACCGTAGTCTCAGGAACGTATCTTTCGGTGGCTGTATCCTAGGCTTGATCAAAAGTGCTTATCAAGGTTGGCTGAGTATGATGACGTCATCAGAGGGCCCCGTTTTTCGTCTTGCCTCGGGCCTCCCCAACCTTAAACCCACCACTGATCCTCGTGTACTTTCATGTATTTGTGTGCTCTTTGTTACTGTGATGCATGTCTGAAGTCTAGCAGGTTGCGTATGGCAGTGAAGACCTTACACAATGTCAACTGGGAGTTTAATACCAATTCTGGTACTATTCACTTCCAAGATGCAAGTTTGGACATTTTGGTATATACTACTTTTATGTGAATCACCGTTATTTGGCACAGTTCTTGATAACTGATTTAAAGCAGAATAAACGCAATAATAAAAAGAAAAGTCCGCAGATATCAAGTTACTCAAAACGTTGACTGATAACAAGAATTAAACCGTATCAAGCACGTCTTAGTTCTGTTTACATGTCGTTGAAGTAACTCTAAGCTTGCTCACACTAAACTCAATCACTCATTCGATTTACGGCTTTAGTAAGTCGTAAGGTGTGCTTTTAGTTAAAGAATTTTGTTGAGTGCCATTTTATATTCTAAGTGCAGTAGAAAAATAAAAACAATTCAGTAGTGTTATGTCTTATGAATGAACGTAAAGCCATACGTAATAAGTGAAAGTGAGTTTCACAACGGTTATTGATAAGTGAGTGCGCGCTCTTGTTCTTACTAATAGTCTTACTCATTTGTCCTTGATTGTGAACAGAAAAATGAAATCCTGAATTGCAATGAATACAATTATTATTTTCACCATATCAATTTAGGACATATCAAGGACATATTATGGTAGGTAAGGTGAGGTTAAATATTGGTTAGGTTAGTTTTAAGGTTAGGTTAGTGTTATTTTGGTCGGGAATCTGGTACGGAAAGCTGATTTTTCTGAAATTAACTTTTAAAGAAAATTTTATCTATCTGAAAAATGTTATTTGGATATATATATACAGTGGAACTCAGCAAGCACGACCACCCACTGGACAGCACTCAATTGGTCGTTTTAGTGTAGCTGGGTGGTCGCGCCACACTTGCATTCCCAAAGGTTTCATTTATTATCGCGATCACTTCATTTCTACAATTCTGTCCTTGATTGAAAGTTATTTAGCTTTGTCTTACGTGCTGCTATAGCCTATCGTTTCTGTGCTATAAAATCACTACAGAAAAAGTCGATGTCGGCAGTACAAATTCCAGAAAGTTTACAATATGAGTTTGTTACGTCACATTGGCACTTGCTGCGCTTGCACTCACACCTACATCCCTGTATCCACGATGCTTCAGGACAACGTGATCAGTGGTGCCACTGCTAGTAAGTTCGCAATTCATTTAGTGTTCTAGTGGTTCTTTGTATGACACAAATCTTGCAATGATTAGGCGTGGATTCTCATTGTTTCTTCTTTTTTGTCCTGGTCAATGTACTCTCTGTATTTCATTATCTTCGAGATCGATTTCGAGCTCATCTGCTATTTTGAACAAGACCTTTTCCCCATCATCGTTGTCTTCTTT
>JGI24021J15306_10007327_pt1 | contig 13428 bp, 7 predicted proteins | sample Ectturendosymbi1_FD_15306 | JGI IMG/M metagenome (IMG submission 15306) | reverse complement strand
TGAATGACTTTCAGACAATGTAAACCGAACGGTACAATGACGTCAGAACAGGCTGTCTGTTTTAGCGGACCGTCGCTTGACATGTAAACGTAGTAAAAGTAAAGTTTAACTCAGGGCAGCAAGGCTCGTTTTAGGTCTTTAACCTTCCCTATGTACATAGTCAATAAAATCTAAGATGGTTCCAAAAACAGAGTTGAAAAAAACGAAGGTTGTAACGGTGTAACTTCAACAGTATTAAAAACGCACGATTCGACAGCAAGGTCTTCGCAGGATATTGACGCTGTGTTGCCCTTTGTACTTGTATACATGGATTGACACATTCAGACCTTTGCGCTTTGATTCATGCGTTGATATATGTCCTATACGACCAAGACATGACTTTTTCGCGGAGAACGATTTCACCACAGCACAAACTGCGCAAGAGTTGATAGCAAATGAAGTACCAAAAATTACCCAACGTAACTGATCGCAACTGTAACAATGTCCCATGAACAGCAAATAGGTTCAATGCTAATCACATAGCAAATAAACTGGTCAAAAATGTTGTATGAACCCTACGTGCTTATCAGAAACCAGCATGCGGCCCTTTATACTATCCGGCCCGCATCTTGGCAAAAGGTTCCACTTGTACTGACAGGCATTAATTAGTTCTCTAATTTTTTTAAAGATCATCGTACGCTTGTGCTTGCAGCATAAACATTGTACTTCCCTGCAGTTGGAAAAACTTTATTTTGAACAGAAGTAGGCCGACGGTAATGTTGGTCCGACCGTTCAACCTAACGCTGGTGCCACACGTGCCTACTTTCAAAGACATAAACGCATAGTGAAACTTGCGCTTTATGGCAGCAATGCAAATGGTAGGTTCCAGGTGAACTGAGATACCGTCAAAGTGAAGCTCACCTAATGTAGATGTAGGTAGGTGAATGTTTATTAGCAAGACGGCTTCACAGACTTAACTAACTGAAGTCTAGTCTGTGGTGGACGTCTGTTCCATGACAAGCAAAAGCAGAACTGAGAAGTAATATCATCTCCATAAATATTAGCAAGTTCAACAATTTAGGAGTTGTGAAAACTTGGGCGTATTGAATGAAGTTGAACCAAATCTTAAGAAACTTCCGTTTGACAGCGAAGGGATAAAATTGTATGTAACTTTCACAAAACCAAGATGTATATGCAGGGTTTTCGAACCGCTATTTTATCAAGGTTGATAGTTGTGAAAATGCACTCGAACTGTGGGCATCGACATTTTCACTCTAATGCGATTGAACTTTCAACCTCTTTTCAGGAAACAACACTAATCACTGGAATTACGTTTTCATCATGCGCACAGAACACAAGGCGCGCCGGCGGTGTGGTGGGTACGAGTTGCAATACAGGACCTTGCGCATTTACGCAAAAGCACGCATAGGGAATGCGTATGGACCGCGTCTTCCATTTAAACCTTTTTGGCAGCCCCTTCCTATTACTCAGGTTGATTTGCATCTGCACTGCAGGAGCTCAAGAAACACACGGCATGCCTGTCCCGACGTCATCGGTCGAATTGCAGCGTAACGTCGAGAACTATCTGCATGTTATGATCTGCACAGCTATTCAACATAAGGTGGATCGAAGCGATTGAACATCAGCTGAAGCTCAACAAATGGCCTCTAAACATTCAAAGCTTTTCGTTTTGAAATAGGTGGCGAATTTTAACGGGCAAAAGCGCTCAACAATCACAGGTTAAATTTCAGCACTATTGTTTTCATATATCGCAATTTACTATCTGTGATAACCCCGAGGCCTTTCGCTGCCACTTGCATGAGACGTACGCCGGCTCTGGCAAGTAACAAGCACCTATATCACGAAGCAGCTCGTACGTGATGTGCGTAAGGTGTCAGTACTCACGCAGCAGAATGGAGCAGAAGAAAATACCTTTCCAAAGCCCATCTTGCGTGACTTTATGTGGTGTGAAAACAAGCTGTTCACATCAATGTGGTGACGACGCAAATCGTTGTCGACACTCCAGGACAGTGGTTTTCAACCTTTTTTGTACGGCGAATCATTATAGTAACCCACTAATAACCCAACGACGCCTATCTAAAACTCAAATAAAGCAAATATAATACAGCAGTGTACATAAAATATCTATTCGCGACCCCTCCACAATTGTTCACAAACCCGTTGGAGGTAGCGGCCCAAGTTGAAAACCACTGCTTTAGGACTACGCGCGTGTCAAACAGTTGACTTTTTACATCTCATTACTGCTCGTTAAGCTGTATCTGTTTGTGCGAATTCTCAGAGTAACGTTACAGAAATCGATCGTTTGCTGTGACGCCCTTTCACTTGTTAAACTGATGGCTGCCAACCGGACGATTGACGATGGTAAGCATTTCACATTCCTGTCGAATGTCAGTAAGGCAAATGTTGTGTGGTGTTGTCAAATGTTTGTAGTGTGGCTTCAATAGAAAATCTTTACGGTCATCATAAGTTAGCGATTGTTGGTAAAGAAGAGACATCAAAAGTCCCAAGAAAATTCTGAAGTGAAGTAAATCAATCACTAAAAGAACTCAAAAACACCCTTTCCCCGGGACTTGAGCGTCGTTCTGGATCCGCTGCTACTGTACATTGTCGTTTTCAATCCTCAACAGCTCAACCACTCGTACACCAAATGCGCGGTGGTTATAAAACTTAATGTCTGTTTTCAAACTGGTTTAAGCAGCATCGACGAAGTTCGGTGCGTTGGGAGGATACCTTGACAATTCGACAGTCAAAGCTGAAAAGTGTAAGCAGACGTTTCCCGCTGCACAGGCCGACTTTGCTGTCGTTACGAAAAATGCGGTGCAGCACAAGTGGATTCACTGGACGAGGCAAATGGTTGTTGTCTGCGGCCACCTCGTTTGCAGAACGCCGAGCGGCTCTGCAGGTCTGTGACGCAATGCAGGCTTTTCGCAGAACCGCAGGTCGAAGCGGATGCGGATAGAGGGTTGGCGACGTCGCGTTACTACTTCGAAGAACACTGTCACTTCATTGTTGTACTTCACAAGAACCGTATCGAGTGTATATAGTATGATGCGGAGGGTAGTGGAGGTTTGCGGACGTCTGCGGATCCGACTGCGCTTTTTCCGCTTTTTCAAGTCGCTACTGCTCGCGTTTTGATTAACAATCGGAAGCACAATCAAGCCGCAACAAAAACCCTTAACGAGTGAAATTTCCGGGCAATGCTATTTCTACATTACACGCATTTTCCAATCAGGGTTAACTGCTTATTACAAGAACATGGTTCCCAGTTTCTTTGAAGTTGCGGCAGCACTTCCAGTCTAGGCTGGCACATGTCTTTGGACCAGGGTTTGCAGCGCGGTGCGAATATCCGACTACATCAGTCGATGATGGCTTAATACGTGAACACACTTCGTTTGAAATTTGCTCCCAAGCTTCAGAGCGCAAAAAGCAAGGCCATCACTTCAAGGTGGTTATCGAATTAGTTGCACATTCAGATAAATAAGCGCTGGGTTGACGAGAAAAGTCAGCTCTGTGCTTGTTTTTAAGTTGTGCAACTGAAAGTGAGATTACTGAATGGCTTCTTTCAAACGCGTACTGATTTCCGGTAACGGTTCCTGCCCTTTCCTCCCTCTTGATTCTAAGATTGCTTTTTTGAAAACATTTAATAAAATATAGTAACTCACAGCTTTGTGAAAAAACTCGTGATCATTGCAAACGTATCTCACCAACTGCTTTTTTGTCTACACATTTGAAAAAAGTTTCTAGTATTTTGTAACTGTTTCACTGATAACCCAGTTCTTGTAACAAGGTCAGATTTCAACAGTAACAGATGATTTCACTGAAATTCAACACGTGTACTAATGACTATCAGACTTTTGTGCTCTTCAAAGCACTGTGATTTAGTACAGACGGACTCATCACTTCCTGTATGCGATTAAGCAACTCCTGGACAAAATGCAGTCTGTTGTAAAGGGTAGGCACCACCAAAAATCGAGAGCTCCACAGAGTCGCAAATGCCCAGTTTCCGAAATTTTCATAGTCCCGAAAGCTTTTACAAGCTTGGCAGTAAACATCCGATCTGCATTTTGGCAATACCCTGGTATTCCTGTACGGCGTTACGGTTTCGTTTGTTTTTGATTAGCACAGCTACCAAAGTTCAGAGCTTCGCGTCCTGTACATGCAAAAATAGAAGAATCGCTACAATTGCACGTTATATTTGCTACATCACGTGATCACGCCCAAAATTTCATGACTGATTTTGCTTCAATTCCTCAAAGAAGCAATTGGAGCATTTGTAACAAGCGTTACCGGAAGAATGTGTGCACAGTATCAATTTCACAAAACTCACCTCAGGAACAAGACTGACGTGAATGTTACAGAAATTCTCTTGCTTCACACGAAACTGGAATTGTCTGAACGCTTCGACGAACGGCATTCCCTCAATATCACCAATCGTTCCTCCCAGCTGAGGAAACAAAAGCCAACTCCTTACGAATTTAAACAAAACCAAACAATTCGTTCTCTCCACGCTTTGCCCGCAGAAAATCTATGTGACCATAAGAAGGTAAATGAAATTTGTACCCAAAACACCAGCGCACAGTCATTACCTATCACGAAAGCATTTCATGTAATATAGAAAAAGATTCTCGCAGTCAACTGCATCATTTGACAGAAAAGACACTGATCAGCACTTCCTTAGTCTACAACGAACGAACCTCGATCACACAGACTTCGGGTACTTCTTCAACCCCATTGACGGGTATTTGCGCCACTTTCTCCACCCAATCCATAATAGCGTTGGTGACGTGCGGGACAACTGCATGATTCACAAAACAGGATTGAGTGTTCAAATATAACTTAACTGTACTGCGAATAGGTTCTGCCAGCAGAAACAAAAGCATAACGATTTGGGAAATGAATCAAACTCGGGTATCACAAAAACTTGATGCAAACCTTCATAAATGCATCTTCAGAATGACGTATTTAGAAAAATTTCAAAACAAATACTTCGAATAACCAATTTAGCTATTAGCTGTGCTGGACATGGATAGTAACCATTCAGATATCTTACAATCTCTAAAATGTCCGTTTTTAAGAAATGGTAACACATTCCATCCATACTCAAAGAGCAAGGTAAAAACAGCAAACGTCGCTTGATGTTCTACAGAAAGCCTCAGCAAAAAAAGTGAAATTTTGATAAAACTAATGAACGTTCATAGGCAGCTCTGAACGAAGGACATGATATACAGAATCCCGTGGCGCATGCATCGCTCCAAAGCAGGCCGCAGTGAATGACATTACTGGCAAGGTGTGGATGAAATACACGAAATATCATCGAACAGCACCGGAAACATTCCGCAGATAGTTCGCTAAACACTACTTGAAAACGGGCTTGATAGTCAAATCAACTCAGTTGTGTTCTACAGTCACCTTGCACAGTTTTTCCGAGATAATCTCCTCTTCGTTCTTTGTTAATCACATGCTGGTATATTTTTCCTGAAACACAATGTTTACGTCAAATTCCAGCAGGGCAGCAGCACTGCAGAAGATATAGCTACTTCATCGTTACACTCATTTAACTCGCAGCAAACAAGTGTTCCCAGGGATTCTTTTCCCCAATCCGCTAAGCACCCAACGCTTTGTCGAGGTCAGTTGAAGAAACATTGACGTCACCAGTTTTGCAAAAATCTTCGGTAACTGCGAGTTATCTTTTCATTCCAACGCATTGTGCTGCGTAAGAGCCAGTGTTGCAAAACTAACTGCACTCATTTACGCTTTTTAATTTTTTGATTAGCATCAACAGGCTAAGATCACCTGTCAATTGCAATCCAGATGAACGTTCTATCTAACAACAGATATTAATATTTTTTCAGTATTCCAAACAAGATAATCGTCGCGAAACTTACGTTAAGCTGAATAATATTACTTACATTTGACCGAATACAAGGTGGTTGGCATAATGTCATTACACACGCGGAAATGACAAACGACAATAATATATTTAGCAAACTTCTCATTAGTTCTGATGATAATTTCTTTAACAAACTACTGTTACATTCTGGTTAAGAGAAAATGCAGATATTACTTTCCCTCAAACCTTTTGCTGTATGAATTGAAGTTAGCGGTATCGAAAACGCCACTTAAGAATTTTTTTGGTGAGACCTCTATTTTCTCAGCTTCAGTATCTTCCTGCTCCACAGCTTTCCCTTTCAACTACCTTCGGCGATTCTTGGTTGCGCAAATCTTTACACTAAAATTTGTCTCATTTCACTAAATTGCTGAAGAAGCAACATGTATAGATGTAGCAAAAACTGAGTTGAATGTGGTTACGTTTTTTTTTAAATGTTAATCTGGAACCGAAGAGACTGTAAACGCGGTGAAGTCGATTTTCTGTAACATCTGCACGTGTTGATGGTCGTGCAACTCATTCAGAAGCGGCTGGTTTTAAAGAAAAGAAACTTTGTGTTCGAAAATTCGCTTGATTCAAACGCACATTTTTGTTAAGCGCCCGTTGCCTTCACTATACAGCTGTACAAAGGACCTAATCCAATAACTGGAGAATTATTAAACAAAAAAACAGAACTCAAACCCATCCGCATGTCCGCGCACATATTTTGACATCGTGAGAACTTGAACATCGAAAATCGTCATTTAACTGTGTGCTTTGCGGCAACTTGCGAAAATTTATGAACCTCTGATGCTTTAAAGATGTTATAAAAAGCAATCCTGCACTGGTTGAGGTTGGACCAGCGCTGTGGGCTGTAAGGCCGGTCGATGGCCCTTAAACAGTAAGCTTGTCAACAAACTTGCAAGTGTTGCAGCATTTGGCTACGGGTACACAGAAATTTCAATCGTTCATTCATATTTCTTGATATAGGATGTTCCTGTTTTCACCAATTTCTCTCGAAACAGTTTCGCGTGATCGACGAGAAAAGGGAAAAATTAAAATCACCGCACGCCTTCGCACTTTAATATACTTTACTTGTATTGGCTATTTATTAACAGCGCTTGCGCAGACGCATATTTTGCGCAAGCTCCTGCCGACTGGCTACAAAACGCAATACCATCCAGTACATTTAACTGTTTTCATTGACTGTCTGCGCAAACTGTTTTCATTGACTGTCTGCACAGACAGGACATAGGTACGGTTAAATCGCGATCTCTCGCTGATTCAAATTTAAGCTGGACAAAAATATGCGACCATCGAATTCCTCGCGAAACTCGTGTTAAGGCAATTCATAAATGCAGCTCCAATGGTCTTTTGCGTTTTGTTTATTTCTTTTGCGCCGCTTCAAGCAGAACAAACAAAAAGTAGCAAACTGTTTTTTCAACATCGGGTAAAGATTTAAGCAAATAAAACCACCAGTGACATTATTTCTATTATTCGTGACCTTCTGCGTTCAAATTGCAATGTTGGTCGTACCTCATCGAGTATTAACACATAACAAATGAGATGACAAACGCCTTGAGCAGAGAGTCCTCACGCTTTTGCCCACGTGAACAGATTTGTGTGGTAAACCATTTTCGCATAGCAGCTGGTAAATGACCTTACTTAATGCAAGTAGCATGCAGCAAAAAAATTTCAAAGCTAATTAGTAACTGATTTATTTTTAAATTGGCGAGGAAAAAATTACGTGAGGCAGTTAAACGGACGTTAGGCGTGCACTAGCATTTGTTAAATGTGTAAATCACCTTGAGCATATTTTTAGAATTTATATGCTGGATGGCAGACCATTAATTTTCGCATGGTGCGGGGTAAACTAGATAATTGATGGACTGATTAACATTCAAGAGGATTGATGCAGTAGTCAGTCATAAGCAAGAGTCGAATAAATTCGCTCGGCTGTTATCTTTTATTCTTTTGTTATTTTCTTCTATATCAGTGGACGAAAAGGAAGCGTAACGTCGTGCGCGATCTGTTTCTAGAAAACGCACTCTGCAGATTGCCTCTTTAGTTAAACGACGCATCACGAAAATTTCAATAAGAGGTGAGTGATAAGCATATTTACCAAACACCTTGTCCAGCACTGAACATTGAGTTTGTTGTCATCCTTACATTTCAACAAACACTGCATTTTTCTACAATCGTGGTGGCGGTATACGATATTTCCTTGATTTTCTATCAATCAGCTGTATAGCTCTTTATTTCAGATGTTGGTTGGCAAATACATAAGCCAAAGACAACAACATCTGATAACATCCAGGACCATGCATGTAAAGGAAGGAACGAATTTCATTGTGGGGGCACTGGCGTCCGTCTACACGTAATATCGACGTCACGATTAATTGATTGTGTGACATCATCGGTGATGATTCAACCTTGAAACAACCTTTTTCTTTAATTTCTAAGAACACTGAAATGCGACAACGCACCTACACTCGGTGATTTTATCGCATTTTGTCAGTTCCACTAACTCCAAAAGCTATTCTCTATAAAGTAAGCCTGGGGTAAAAATCTAAATTTGTGTTTAAACAAGCTTGATACCAATTTTCAAATATTGCCGATAATAATTTATGAACCAAGCAACATTCCCAAACTGTTCTAGTCAGGGTTCCTACGCAATTTTGAATATATATTTCCAGACTTTTTCAAAACCTTGTCCAGACTTAACTTTTCCGGATGATCTACCCAGGTCAAATACAGGCACTATAATATTTAACACGATTTACAATAAGTGACATTATATCAACCTTGAATAAAACTAAAACCATTACGAAAATGTGTGTCAAATCTTCAAGTCTGTAAAATGATTTATTTTCTTTTTCCATATTGACAGAACAAACAAAATTTTTTTCCAGACTTTTCCAGGCAGGAAAATTACCAAATTTTTTCCATACTTTTCCAGACTCCAAATAACTTCACTCCACACTCCACAAGTCCACAGGTGAAGCAAGCAAGGAATCAATCGCAAAATTTTTAACAGGAAATCGATTTCCATACTCGTAGCAACCCTGTCCAGCTCACTCTCCTTGTATGTTTAAATTAAACTCTAGGCGCCAACCTCTTGTGCGATGAATATGTATTTGGAACTAGGTAACATTTTAAAAATTTACTGAGCACCCGACCATTCCAAGGCTTATTCCTGAAAACAGGCGGTTCATTCAATTGTCAAAAGCAAGCCATCAGTAAAAGACGGAGCGATGCGTGTGCGGTATGACGACACAAGGTTAAGATGAAAGTGAGATTAACTTATCGACAACGTCAGGCACTCTGTAAAATTTTGAAGACAATGCACTTTATAACGAAAAACTATAAAATGCAGTAAAAAGTGGATCGCTTCCATCTCAGACCCTCCTTGAAAATTATTGGTGGTTCTGGACCGTTAAACCCCCTTGTCCAGCCAACCATACATGCATGCATGATATTGTACAGTTGTCACCATAATCCTGCACCTACCCTGTGATAGAAGAAGTTGGAACACTGCCTACGCATTGACCCTTATGCCTGGTTCGGGCAATGGACCTTCGTGATGACGTCACCATGATACAGTAGCTACATAAACTAAAAAGCAAATAGAGGGAGGCAATCAAAAGCAGATACGCAGATGCAATAATTATGCACACACCTGTTGTGATGTTGTTGTCTCTGTGTAGTTTTACATCAAGAAATCGCTCGTAATTTCCAAGATCCAAGTCAACTTCACTACCATCATCGAGGACGAAGACTTCGCCTGCAAACGCAGAAAACTTTTGTGGCCACTACTCCACAATAAAGCACCAGAGTGCAAGTAATAAAACTAATATGGCAAAAGTCGAACCAAACAGCCCAGCATGGGAAACTTTAAACCGTTAATTTAGATTGTATATGCTTCTGTAAAATATCTTGGGTGTCCATAAATTCGTATCACGCATATTTACTGGACAGCACGCAATGCAACCAGACAAAGCCATATAAACTGCGATTCAGTGCAGATTTCACCTACATATAAACACAGCATTAGTACTGTTTTGATATTATAGCTGTGCACTTGAAGCCAAGTTTTAATACTTAAATTTTGGATTAAAAATTACAACCGCTGCATGGAGTACATACATAAACAAGATAAAAACATATTATTCACTAAACTCACGAAATTAAAATATACTGCAGTGAGAGAATCCATAGATTTCACCAACAAAATATTCAATAACAAACATTTCAATGCTATTCATACCATTAAAATGGAAAATAGACATGGTGAGAACTAACCAATCTCCACATGAGAGGCAAGCAAGGAATCTATCGCTCATTTTTTTGGTGAGAACAAAATAGATTTAAATTATTTTAATGGTTATCCAATGTCCAATTGCAAAATAAATGCATAACTATAACACCTATAAATGTATAAGTGATTCAATACAGTATTTGTATAAAAGTGTCTATTACCCATTTAAGGAGCTCAAAAATACAATGTAGCCAACATCAATCTTGCATCTTTGAATGAAAGATATATAAATACATAACAAAAATACTTCGCATTAAAAACTTGACAATCATACCATGCTCAAAAGGTGAGAATGTTCCTGCATCAATGTTAAGATATGGATCAATTTTTATTGCAGTTACTCGAAGGCCATGAGCTTTAAGAATTGTTCCAATGCTGCTTGAAATAACACCTGTAGATACAAAATAGATCAATGTACCTACTGTAGAAATACTTATTTAATGATAATTTTGCGTACTTGCTCTAGCAGACCAATTGAAAATAAACTCTTTATTAACTGCATGCATTAAAAACAGAATACGAAGCAATTCCTTACTTCATAGCAGTGATTCCCAAACTGGGGGTAAATTACCCCCAGGGGTAATATGCGATTCTTTGGTGGGTAATGCAGAACCAAAACCATAATTGTGTTCAATATTATGAGCAATCACTGCAAAATATTGTGGGTAATAAGATCGAATCGCTACCTCGATTTGGGTAACGGCTTGAAAAAGTTTGGGAACCACTGCTTCATTGCATGATACAAAATAAAATCACAGCACTTTTTCAAACAACTAGTATTTGTAGTGTAGCACCATTAATCGCATTACACATATTGAATAAACCCAGGTTACAATGACTAGGTTACACACATGACATACCTTTGCCAATGCCACTTATTACACCACCAGAGACAAGAATGTACTTCATTGCAACACACTCACACAAAACACTCAACAATAGTAAAACTGAAAAAAAACTGTTCTTTAAGAGATAGCTAACAGCCCGATAGCCTACCTTAAGAAGGTGCCCAAAACTTAACAGCAAAAACTTTCACGTGCCTTGAACATGGCTACGATCATATACAAGGTGAGACTTAATACAACAATTCATAAAGAAAATCTTATCAACCTATTTAGTATTTCTAAATTTAGGTGCATGAGGTTATTAATGGGTGGTTGCATGCACAGAAACTAAAACTACCACTTTATGCTGTTACCCATCAGTTATAGTGTTGGCAGACATGCTTCAAAGCTGTACCAACAACAAAAGTTAAGTTCCACTTAAAAGAGATAAATGACTTAACTCCTCAATTTTTTATTTTTTTAACTCTACACTTCCCTGACCACACTTCTGTGACTATGTTCTTTTACATGGCATTTGCCTTAATGAAAGCCTGCAGTTAAGCTGGATGTAACATTGCTTTGAAGTAGAGCAGTTAAGCAAAGACATTTATATTTTTTTAATGCCAAAAATCTAGGATTTTTAGGCTGGGACAAGCCAGCAAAGTTCAGTTAAGCTCACATTATTAGAATTGATATTTGAAAGACATGTAGATTTTTTTGACAGGACAAAGAAATCAGTGATCAACCTTTAAGGTACTGGCATTCATCTGCACCTGGACCAGTTTCCGAAACACCTGTTCTTGCAAACGCATTGTTTAATCAAGGCTGGAAAGCTTTGCTTGACATGTCATGTCTGAATTATTTTTGAAACCATGACACCAAGAATCATACATCTACCTATAGCACATTGTTGCACTGTTTTTCTTTCAAGTCGTATACTTCTGACAAAATCATTGTGAAAAAAATGAATGCATCCATGGACACTTTTTCAATGGATTTAAATAACTTGGGACACTATAACAACCATACTCCCAATACTGATTTCCATCTTAACACTTTGAGATCCGGGGTACGACATATTCGTACTTGGAAATCGGCCTAAAAGCAGCAGTTGTTAGTTGCTTTACCAACGCCCTAGCTCCTCCGCCGCGCTAGATAGCTGTTCCAGGACTCAAACGGATCGGATAGTCTTCCAGATTGCACTCGAAAAAAAAAATTTTTGGTTGGGGGTTGCGGATTTTTTGTGACTGACGTCATAAGTGAAGTAGCTTTTGGGCCTTTTTGGCTCATGTTTCCTGGCCTAGGGCCCAACCACTACGCCAAAGTATTTCGCTGAAGTTTTCATTGGAAACTAGGCTAAGTCCGAGTCTTTTGAACCTTTGATCGACTTTCTAGCGTTTCTGGTTCAAAAGTTATGATCTTAACTCTTTGGCATCCGGCTGCTTTCGGGGATTTTCGAAAAAAAACGCCTAAATGCATGTGGCTTTGCGCGGGAATATCTCTGCTCCTGTTCGGGTTACGGACCTGGTCGAGCGTCAAAAGACGCGGCAAGTCTTTTAGTCTGCACTCGAAAAAAATTTTTGCTTGGGGAGTGCGGGTTTTTTGTGAGTGACGTCATAAGTGGAGGACTTTTAGGCACCTTGGCCCACTTTACTTGGCCCTGGGCGCCAACCGTTAGGTGGTAGTATTTCGCTGAAGTTTTTACTGGAAACTAGGCTACATTCTGAGTCTTTTCATACTTTGGATGACCTGCTGGGGTTTCGGGTTCAAAATTATGATGCAAGTTAGTAAAAATATTTGACTAATTAACTAATTAGATAATTAATTAATTTGTTTATTTTAGATCATAATTTTTGAACCAGAAATGCCATAAAGTCAATCAAAGGCTCAAAAAACTCGGACCTCGAGCCTAGTTTCCAATGAAAATTCAGCGAAACACTTTGGCCTAGCAGTCAGGCCAGGCAACACGAGCCAAAATGACCTTAAAACTACTTCACTTATGACGTCAGTCACAAAAAATCCACAACCCCCAACCAAATAATTTTTTTTCGAGTGCAATCTACTAGACTGGCCAATCCGTTTGAGCCCATGAACAGCTTTCTAGTGCAATCGGCGGAGGAGCTAGGGCGTTGGTAAGGCAACCGAAAACTGCTGTTTTTTAGGCCAAAATCAAAGTACGAATATATCATACGACAGCTCTCAAAGTGTTAAATAAACAAATTAATTAATTATCTAATTAGTCAAAAATTTTTATTAACTTAGATCATAACTTATGAACCCGAAACCCCACCACCACCAGGTCATCCAAAGTATCAAAAAACTCGGATTGTAGCCTAGTTTCCAATAAAAACTTCAGCGAAATACTACCATCTAACGGTTGGCGCCCAGGGCCAGGTGAAGTTGGCCAAGGTGGCCAAAAA
>JGI24021J15306_10007325_pt1 | contig 13430 bp, 5 predicted proteins | sample Ectturendosymbi1_FD_15306 | JGI IMG/M metagenome (IMG submission 15306) | reverse complement strand
GGCTGCTCGACAGAGCACATAATATTCCAGCTACTGAAAGACGTCGCTACAAACATTAATTATAAATAATGATAAAATTAAGTTAAAAGCTGCTTTCGGCGGAATAAACCACATGTCCCTGAACAGGATTTAAACTGGTTTTATTAAGGGGGCCCACAGCTTTCAGCCAAATCGTCNAAAGGGTCCACGACACTAAAAAGTTTGGGAANCACTGAGGTAGACAAAGGATTCGAGCTGTGTTCAGGTTCTTTGTCANTGTCTTCCTGAACTACGTAAGCATCTGCAATTGATTATTTTNAAGTAGCCCATTGGTTTCCANGGTTTCGCAGTTCTATGCGAAGTTGTCCTGCAGTGATGCTATCATCAAATCTTACAAAANTATTTGCAAAGCTCTTCCATAGCACCCGGTGGCACTTAATTAACCAAAGTTTCTTGGGTGAAGAAGTGAGAGATCAGCACACAACGTTGAAGATGTTCTATCAAACCATTATTTGATGCTACTCAGGATAGTGTCCACTGTGCGATGGTACGCTTCAGTGCGAAACGTTTTTACTGGGTCAGAAGCTGATAAAACCTCACCTATGGACAGTTCACCCGCCAAATATTTGCTGCGTCTCTGTCGTCTTATACGAAAAGACTTCCACAATCCTACATCCGTTTTACTTAGCTTGTCATTAACCTACTGAGCAAACTTTGCAGCTGAATCATAACGAACTGGAAATCATCCAGTTTATTTTGCATATTATCTACCAATTGACCAACCATATGAGGCACAGTCAGTAGATCCAGTTGCATAGTTTGCAGGTGTTTGGAGAGTGACTCAGGACAGGAAAATATTTGCAAGCATATTTAGGCAGTGAGAGCCGTTTGAAACTTCAGGAGACTTTCAATGTATCCAAGCACCCAGCTTTCAATGGTTTCAGGGATCTCTTCATCGTCGGTTATGGCCATTGAGAGTAATGACTATTTCCGTTAAAAGCGTTACAGTTGGGTTGTTGAATGAACCAAAAGTCTTTTTCAAGGCAACATCCTTTGACCACCATCTAGTTTTTCCCATAGTTCCAATGCCTTTAACAGTAGTAGGATGTCGATGCCCGATGTTCATTCACTCGCTGATAAATGTTGCAGTTGACTGCATCGCCTTGAACTACTGAGGTAAGCACAAGCGCAAGATGGCAATTCGGGCATTAACTAACAGGAAAGCAACCAGCAGCAATAGAGTTCCCTCGACGAGTTTACTCTACTACTACTAGGTTGCACTATCATTATATAGGGATAAGTGAACTACGATAATTCGCTTGTGGTGACTATCATAGTGACTTGTAACTTATGGGCACCATCTAGCGGTGACCATTTGTTTACATGTGGCGCCATCTCCAGGCCGCCACATAAGATTCTCGAAAGAATAGACCTTTGTCATTCAACCGTGAGAATAGTGCTGCACCAACCACCACAGCACTCGTAGCTTCGGTCATAAGGAGGTTTTACTCTTATTAATCCCTCTAAATATATCTCGCTTTACAAGCCCACTTTTTGAAACACACTCGCCTAAACTGAATGTAGCCTAAAATNGAGATGAGGCCTTATTATCGTGTATCGTACTTTTACTGAATGCAACCAAACTCTTGCTTCATAACGTCTCATACGNTAGCCTACTAATCTAAGCCGCAGTTTCAAATCCATTTTGCTTAGCTCACGGCCCATATCCGATATATGTAGGCCACAAAATACTGCAAACAAAATTACTGTAGGCCTTTTGAATGTAAAATAGCTCACTTTTCAATCAGTGTCTCCGGCCCATTTTGACTCAGCGCCTGCAGCCCACCGGGCATTACCCAAATGCCCGAATGGCCAGTCCGCCCCTGGGTGGGATACAGCAAGCGTGATCTACCAGAAACAACTGCGAATAGCGTTAATCGTTGTTTTACTTTCGATTAGTGATTCCAATTGCGTAGACACTGTACAAGCTTTTGTAGTTCATTTTAATTATCACCAACTTCCACACGGAGCTTAAAAAACTTAGATAAAGGGCAGCCATGGCATGGATTTTCTAGCACTTTGCACAATGGTTGATTGATCATCAACAAAAAGTAAATCATACTGCTTTGATCATGTTCGACTAAAACTGAATTGGGATATAGGTTTTTCAAGCAGTTTTGTTGATATCCACTGACGTATTTTTTGGCTTACACTTAAAAGTTTGATTACCTAAAAATTGTTGGTGCTACTCGGGGAAATTACCCCTATTGCCCCCTGGATTTGAGCGGCAATCTACACTCGACTCGAACTACCGGAGCCGGAGCAGTAATGTTTGCTGGTCTGCGGTTGTATGACATCTCTGTCCTTTGTTCAAGGACTTTTGACTGGGATGCGAAGAAATGGCTTTGGCTGGAGAGGAAGGCGTAGGGACAGTAAGAATGTTGAAAAGGGTCTAATTTCAAGGCAACTTTAGCACACTGGACGGTATATCACCGCCACCGCCACAAGCCTGTCATGGCTTTCGAGAAAACACTGCTCACTCCACAACCACATTTCCTAGTTTTTTTTAGGTTAGCCTATCAGTTTAAAGCTTCCAAACAGAAAAACAGATAAGTCCGAACCAGAGTTCAAAAATTATTTTTTGATCAACAAAATCCCGCCCGGAAGCCCCCCCCCTTGCTACGCCACTGGTGCGATATCATGTGCTTCATAACCTTTGTTACTAACCATGGAGTCGAACGTGCATCAAATGATATAGTGCCAAAAAGGCAAATATTGTTTTATTTTTGAAATCAATTCAACATTTGTATATTTTAACCTGCAAAAACTGCCCCCTAAATTTGGTAAGACACAAAATCACCCCCCTTGAAGACCACTGGTCTAATTTTAATTACCTCACTGCTAATTAGTAATAGAAACGACGTAATCGAACTGTTACAGGCAAACGTATCACGGCATGAGACAAATTTTCAACAGCACCATGTTAAGAGCATCTATTGAAAGGAATCCTTTCACACCAAAGAGTCAGACATTTTAAGAGATTTACAGAGATGGGCATCGGAAGGGGGGTAGGTGCCCTGGATTTTGAAATTTTATATTTTCCTAATAAATTTTTAGCAAAAAAGGTTGTTTTCCTAGTTACATGAGGGAAAAATTGAAATTTCACCATTTTTGCTCCCCCCGGGAAATATCTTTTAGGCTACCTCTGGAAAAATCCACTTTTGGCCCTCCATGAAAACAATCCTCTCCACGCGCATGTTCACAGAGTACACATTTCGTCTATGGACGGAAAAGGCATTTTCAGCTCATGTTCAAATATCTGAACAAAACGAAGTCACTGATGTTGCCGAGACCATAACTTCCAGAACCTGAACGTTCGAGACGCAGCGGTATAGAAGCAGGGGGTGAAAGCGAACCCTCGAAAGTTTTGACATTTTTAACAATGTTAATGACATTATACTTGGTTTTTATTGAGCGTTTAAGTAAATGTCTATTACAGTAAACCTCGGTTAATCCGGATCTTCGCCAAAACCGGATAAAACTGGTGGTACGAATGATTTCCAACGTTTTTATTTATAAAAATCTTCAGTTCATCCGGATTTTTAAATCCGGATCTTCGACAATACCGGACAAAATTTGCTCTTTTCACATCTCGTAATCCGGATTTTTCTGTTGACTGGTATCTAGGAAAGATTCGACAGTTTTTTTAGACGCAACACAAGCAGGCTCACTATCACCGACGAACTTATAGAATTAACACAAGGCCGCAGACTGCGCGCAACATTCGGCTCATCGTAGATACGATTATTACGTCACACACGGGCATTGCATATCACGTTGAACATAACCCTCAAGGCACGCCGCCGCACCAGGGTTTCAGTCTATTCATCAGTAGGGCAAGTTTTTGCACTTTTTTCTTACAGCTTCCTAAACACTCAAAATATATGTAGTTCAGTGTTTTGAGACGTTTCCAGGAATTGTATATTGCAACTTTTTCGATTTTTGCGTGCAACTTTTTACTGTAATTTTATCAAGTATTGCGCAAAATGTAAAAGTGTAATTAAAAAATACTACCAATTTTAGTTTAGTTCTATTCTCTTTGATTGCATGAAAAAGAGCTATATGACGGATCAGCTGCGTCTCAATGTTATCTATACGAAACAGTTGGTTTGCAAGCTAGTGTTGCAACTTCTCCGCTGGCGTTGCGTTGAATGTGTGCTTCACCACGAACGGAATGTGCGCGAAGAACGCCACCATATATATGTGGCGCGAACAAGCAATAATAGAGTGATCCCGATGGAGTGATCTTGGTGAGTGACCTCAAATAACTGCTTATTAACCTGGTGAACAGTTGATTGTGCTTGCTAACGGTGACGACGAGAGTGATCTCGTCGGGTGAACTCTATTGCTGCATGCTGCCACAGTGCGAAGCTTTGCGCACCTGCTGCTCGGGCTTTTCCGATAGCAACACTAAAAGTTTTACAACCCCAGCCAAGTACGACAGCGCCCGAACTCAATTAGAGGTGGAAGTGCGGAAAATCTTGGCTTTTGGCCAAGTCCGCGCAAACGAATATAGGTTGTGTCAAGTCTTTCGCAGTCAAATGTGCGCATAAATGCAACTTTTGTTGAAAATAAATGCAACTTTCTCACTTTGTTACTGCGTTTGTTGCATGCAACAAAAACTTGCCCGATTGATCAGTGTTGAGTGTGCGTGTGTAGAGCATTATCCCTGTGTATACTGCACTTGGTAAAATGTCTGAAGGGCATTACCTTCCAGATAGAATGACTGCTTTTGGACCAGTCGCAGAAATCTGTGGCAGCCCAAAATCCCAGATTTCTTCGCAGGCAAGGAATCTAAAATTATTAACTTAAAACTGTTCGAAGTTCTTGGATATGGCGGCTACTAGTCTGATCTACCATTGTAAACACATCAATAAATTCATTTTGCTTCTGCGAAGTCGGCTGTTGAGTCATAAATGTGTTCAATTTAAGTGATTTTCACCGATATCTCAGCACTTAGATGACGTCAGGCTACAAACAACCATCTTCGGTTAATCCGGATAAAATCGTCGGTCAAATCGAATCCGGATTAACTGAGGTTTAACTGAATCGAATCCGGATTAACTGAGGATGTCTTTATATTATGTCATTAAACTCAATACACTTTGTATTGTTCCAGAGCATTTCAAACAGCAGGAGCTTTTTTTGATGTAAATATATGTAAGCATTGATTCATACTATAATTTAAACCTTGAGTTAAGGTAATGGAAACCAAGCCAAACGGTTTTTGCACAGTCCCACTATGCCAGGTTTAAAACCAAATAACTTCCAGTTGTTTGAATAAATTCCGGAGAGCAGTGGAGAATCGAGCAATGACTTCTTATGATCCAACTCAAGCATGGTTTGACCAGTGGATATATTCCATATTCTGAAGACATGATCGGCATTTGAACAACTTAGGAAGGTCTCCGTTTCGTCGATATGAAATTGACCATCAGACACAGAGGATGAAACGTCGGTAGAAACAAAACAAAAAACTGGCTTAGTCAAATTGCGTATGTCCCAGAAACGTATAGTGTCCCGTGCAGAATGCTGCCTTGTAATGATAGCAGTCCCGCTGGTCAATGTGCGTATACAAGAAACTTGCTTTCCATCTGTCAACATACAAATAAGTGTATTGATCCCAACAGCTAACAAATCACGAATACGCAGCTGTTGTGAAAACAGGAGTGACAAATGTACGGAAACCACCAGACATGGCACCGCTGAGTTTTGAAAACACCTATTCCGATCTCCATTGATCCACCACAGATATGATGATACATTCATATTGCGAAAACATACATATTTTATCAAAGAAAACCAACGTGGCGGCTGGATTCTAAACCTGCTTGGGCGTTTATCCCGGAAGCAGATAGCTGTTGACGGAGTGCAGCGACAAGTTTTTGATCTGCACCTGCTCAGTTGATCAAATTCGTGTCGCATTCCTTCTTCATTACCTATTAGTTTTAGTATTTGTGAGAACACAACTCATAGACACCCTTCAACCCGGATTCACTAATACGTTGCTCAGTCTGTGTAACATTCTACCTTTGAGCAGGCCCGTATTTTAAGGTTGGTGGTGGAAAAATACGTTTTAGGGGGGCAAGATTTTTGTTTTTATATCTTTAAAACAAATTTTTCTGGGCACAACAAAATTTGTAGGGGAAAAAGTTTGGGGGGGGCACTGCCCTCGAATGCCCCCCGTTGCTACGGGCCTGCCTTTGAAGAAGGTGCAAATATGTTAACACTGAATGCATACAGTTGGTGATTATTTCAAGGAATGCTAGCAGTAGTTTGTCAACTAGCTCTTGTAGACGTCGAAACATAGAGGGCATCTTGCATTAACAAGGACAGCGGGTTCATGGCTTACATGACCTTGCCAGAGTTTGTGTGCGCAGTTCTTATTAGCTGTCAATGCTACTTACTGCTTCTCATAAGTGTCTGTTGCTGACTGCCTGAGAGTTTATGAACCGTTGTCTGGAGCTGGTCCGCATTCACATTATTATCATATACCATAGCAAATGCAAGGGTAAATGCAGGAGACCCTACATAAGCCATGCACGTGATAAGATTTAGTGCAAAAATTCATAATCTATAAACTTTGCATTTTGCATCAGAAAATTTGTTTTTTAAAAAGTCACCGTGATTCGCAGTGAACGTGTTGGTAATTGTGTAAACCTTTACATTTTTTATGCAGTTACTTTATCTAACATTTTGCTGAAAACGACTTAAATTCGCAACGGTGGAATAAATAACGTGGCTTCTGTTGTTTTGGGCACACTAGACAAGCTCCACAGTTCCATGCAAAAGACCTCAATGCATGTTTGACACCACAGAGTTCAGTCACGCGGAATCGTGACATATGCTAGATGCCAGCCTCTGGTGGTATAACATGATCTGGATTAGCACAACTGGTGTGAACGCCTTGTTTTTTGCTTTTTGCAAAATGCGGTCGAACAAATCATATATATGTAACACTTGCCTTCAAGAACAACCCAGTGGCTTATAAAACGTTTTCCGATTACTCAAACCATTCAACGTTTCTTTAAGAGCCATGCCGTTGGTGGCATATTTTCAAAGCAGATCAGACCACCAGATACAACTTATACTCTGGTCTGTCACTGGCGATATCAGTATTGGAGAAATGCATCAGTTAGTTTTTAAGGTACCCCACAAAACCTTTGCATAAGTTAGGCCTTGGCAGGTAGCGTAGCAAAACCAGCTTCATCTGTAAAATTGGCGAACACCTTAAATGGCTTAATCATATTTTCAAACTAGGATATTATGTGCCAACAAGTTTTTGTAACGCTTTACCTTGGTGACCATTAAGACATTTTGAGACACCACAACTATTTCTTCTGAACACCGAGATGTAAGGTAAGATTTTAGTGGTCGCAAAGCGAGGTTCTGCTGTATTTTGAAAGACCGTTGAAAAAAGTGGGAGACTGTTTTAGTCTCAGAAAAAACTTTAAACACTGTGCGGCAATAAGATTTTTGGGTAATACAGACAATGATGAAAAAACTGCTACGACTTACTGTCCAATTCAAGCTTAACTAGCAGTGCAGTAAAGTTCAGTTGGCTGCACTCAAAACTACAACCATTTCTTACCTGCTTTAAATGTAACAGATTGTTTTGGTTTGCCCCTCCAATCATATCCAGCAACATTACCATTGCTCATGCCACTGAAATGCAGCCGACCATAGAAATGATGACTAGTGACACGGCTAGGTAGCGCCAGAACTTCAGCAAATTTGGTTGAAGCTGATTTATTAGCAAAGTGCTTTTCAATGCTTTTTACCAGTAACGTTTTAGATTCTGATGAATAACTGATGGCATTTTCATCTTGTTTTTGCACAGAAAGTTGTGATGCGCAGGTCCATGGTGTTCCATTGACATCTTTGGTGAATGTGGGGCCATCACATCTTGGGCGAAGAAAGACCTGTGACAGATTGTAATCACAAATAGATGTACCTATCACTCCAAAGTCCACTTGGGAAGACAGAAAATTGAAGTCACAAATATGTGAGCAACCTTGCACAGGCATTGTTACTGCAGTTGTTTTTGTTTTTGTACATTGTACGTCTTGAAGTGCAAGCAAAATTGTTCTACTTTTATATTTTCTCTTGCATAAAATTTTAGAATGGTCAATTGAAGCTTTTATGAGAAGATCCTGACTTTGAGTTGTGTGATTTTCGCTTGAAGCATCGTCATTTTCATCACACACATACACTGCTTGATTGGCATGATCACTCATGAGAATCTGAAACCGATTACTAAGTACATGAAGCTGATAGTGTTTTTGTAATCCTCTGCTGTGTACAGGAGCTTGCTTCCAGGCAGTTACAAGATGGCATACATTGGTAAGAGAACTGAGCCTACGGAAGTCTTCATAAAGAAAGGTTGGTGGCTGCAGCCTCTCAGGTGGTGTAGAAGCATTGGGTGGAAGAAGATGCTGCTGGCCAGGAACGATTTTGTAGTAACGATTTTTAGCTGCATCAAAATAAAATCCTGGAATGTGTGGCACACAAGCACACATTAGTTGAAGATTTATGAAGTTCTTGCAAACAAGTCAAAATACTAATGACCTACCACAAAAGAGAATCCAAACAGTTTGCCATTGGTTAATATTAAAAAACAAAAGTATATACAATAAAGCAATATAGCAATTTCAAAGGACCAGTCAATATGATAGTTACCATTAGGAATACCTCTAAATTTGTGTTTGACAGCAAAGTTGATGTTTTTTTTCTGAGAAGACTCCTTCGATATTCTCATAGTTAGTCTATGTAAAAGTGAAAAGTTGTGGGTGATAAAGATCAAAATCTGAAAACCAACAAATTAAACACTTTTGTTTTTATGACTGCTAAACTGCCCATTCACATTTTGAAACAAGTCATGTGGTTGAAAACTACCATTTACACACACACTTAAAGTGAATTTTTTTGCCCATCAAATTTCTTCCAATAATGAAATAAATTCAAAAGCCACAAACTGTAGTAGTAACCAAAACATTTGCACCCAATAATTACAAGTATAAGTTACAATAGGTGTTTGTCTAAACCAGCGCTTTTCAAACTTTTTTATGTTACGGCACACTAATACATTCTGAATTTGGCTGCGGCACACATACTTTATGAAATCGAAAACCTACTTTCCAGAAACCTTGCAACAAGAGCTACTTATTTAAAACACTGTACAAGTTTACATACCAAATAACATCAACTAGCCTAAGTTAAGATGAAAATTTAAAACCCAAATCAATGCAACATGGACCAAAAAGATTTGCAGCATAGGGTTTTGTCAAAACATGAAATTTTCACGGCACACTTCAGTGTTTGGGAAACACTGGTCTAAACCATGGGTCTCCAAACCAAGGCCCACGGACAAAATTCTGGTTTGCGAAACCATTTTATCCAGGCGCAAAGACATTTTGTCAATAATGAAAAAATAATACATATGATAAACATTTGATTTGGAAGAGTGTAACACATCCCCAAACAATTACATTATGTAAGATGTCTGGTCCTTGAACTGTTGCATAGTAGCTTATGTGACCCTCTAGCAAACAAGTTAGGAAACTCCTAGTTTAAACCAAGCATTTGTAGGCTTACACCCAATGCAACATCTTTTAAAAGCGGGCAGGCCATCACTTGTCTAGTTTAAATAATAACCTACGCTATGTACTTACAAAAAAACAGAAACGGGTTATCGAAAAATGATCAAGATCACAACTTCAAAAATACACTAAAAACTTTTGACCAGCTATGTCCAGCCTGCAGGCCACATGCGGCCCAGTCAAACATTTTGTACAGCCCAGTTTACGTTTTTGCTGTAACATATTATTATGTACAAACAGACAACCTGTCCTTATTATGATAATTTTAATCTGACATTTTTGATGCAATGGTCTTCAATGTCTCATTATCATATCTGCACTGCATAGTGGGAGATTTCTATGTGCTAACTGATACCTTGGTAGAAAACTTAATTCTACTTTTCTGCTTTCTACATCTATGTTATTCCATTGGCTCTAAACTTGCCTATGACATCACACTTACGGTGTGGTTAAAGGTGCTGTTGCGATTGGAAAACCCGAGCAGCATGTGCGCAAAGCTTCACACTGGCAGCAAGAGAAATCATGCGCCGTGATCACTCTCCGCGTACGCTAGTCATCATGTTCAATCATTCACAAGTTAATATCGGCAAAGCTTCCACGCCACAATCACTCTATTATTGCTTGTTCGCGCCACGGATATATGGTGTTGTTGTTTGTGCATATTCCATTTGTGGTGAACCGCGCATTCAGCGCAATACCAACCAAGAGGTTGCAATAGTGCTAATCAGTCATTATGTTTACAATTGGGATTCAAACGATTCTAGTACTGTAGCTCTAACTAAATTTTGGTTTGCTAAGATCAAGGTAAGTCTCTCAATGTGCGGCCCTCATTAAGATAGTGACATGATTTTGACTCAGTAAAGGATTTCTGCTGGACGTAACTGCTTTTGACAAGCAACACTGATTTTAAACAATTATTACATGTGCATGATGCAGTGGTTGTTAAGTAGTAATCGGTTCACAACTCTGGGCATGCAACAGTTGAACTGCTGGCAGATCACACCCTTGGCAATCAATGCAATTAGAAAACAATGATAATGCTGCAATCGTAAAGCCAGAGAGGCAAGTGTGCAAAGTTTACACTGTGGCAGCAAAAAACAAGAGATCAGATGCCATGATCACTCTATTATTTTTTGTTCCCACCATATATATATATGGGTGTTGTTCTTCATGCACATCCTGTTTGTGGTGAATTGCACATTCAACACAACGCTGAGAGGTTGCAACAACATCCCATCCTTTCTAAAACAAACCGTGCCAATCACATGCTCTTTTTGTGAAGCTTGTACCTGGAATGACCTTCACATCCTAGTCACAGCATCATTTTGTTGCGATCGGATAGCTTAAGCTGCAAGGGTGCAAAGCTTCACATTGTGGCAGCAACAGAGATCACATGCCATGATCACTCCATTGTTGCTTGTTTGTGCCACCTTTGTATGGGTGTTGTTCTTTGTGCACATTTAATGCAGTGCTAACTCTGAGAGGTTGCAACAATAAAATGTTATGGGCATGCAAAGGGAAGATTGATGTGGTAGAGTGTGTAAACAAACCTGTGATGATAATACACATTATAATCTCTGCGATGGGATTGTTATAGGTTTATTACACTTGTGTTAGTCTAATGAGGTATATGTGAGGTCTTTTAATCAGGACTAATCCTTACATAGCTGTACCAATGCTGTAAAAGTCAGGAAAATGCTAGTAGGAGACTAAATAAATATGGACCAAAAAGAACGTCAATTATAGGCTACAGGGCAAGGTGAGAGACATGACTCCAGTTAGAATATGAGCTAATAATGCACATGAAAAAATTGTTCAATGGACAAAAACTATTGCAGTGTCAATTGTGCCACCAGCAGCAAAAGCACTGCTACAGTAAGGTTGCCACGTGGCCGGTATTTTACTGCTAATTTAGCAGAGGCCGGTATTTTGAAAATCAGTGCCTGAAGCCGGTATTTTGAAAATAAATTATTTGCCGAAACTTCGAAAAGAACTAACGCCAAATTTCTCAAGTCAAATTATAATGACTCTAGTACAGTAGTAGTGAATCTTGTCAGGACAGTTGTTTCAGTGCAGTTTATTTGCTGCTGTTGACACAATCCTTGGTACGATTTTCCCGTCACACACACACCGAAATATAATGAGCCAGCCAAAATACAGGCAAATTATCAATTGTGGCCTAACAATACTCAGTACTGATTGTCTCTCAGTTTTCCCTGTGCTGCTTCCGAAATACGACACAGCTTAGATCTAGCATTGTTGACAAGACAAAATGGCCGGCATTTTTACAAAACGCATCTGGCAACACTAACTGCTAGAGTTATTTTGCACCACGGTAAAACATAGAGATAGACCTACCATACTGATTACGTCCCGGATTGGCCGGGACTGTCCTGGTTTAAACGTCTGTCCCGGCTAGCAAAATGCCCCGGAATTTCACTTCAGGGAAATTTTCAAAATGAACTCCAGCCTGATGATGCATTTTTATGAAATGATTCAGCTTAATGGCCATTCGTAAAATTGAGGGCTTATTAAGCTACTGTTGAGTCATTTTTCCATTGTCTTCAATGGAATAGACCAAGGTAAAACCAGCGCGACTTTTTCAGTAGATGCGAGGTTCGCAAGCAGTGTTGCCACTGGGGTCAGTCTCGTCAACATCAGATTGTCGCCTTGTTCAACATCAGATTTTTGTAGTACAGTTTCACATAAGCTAAATCAACGGTCCTTAAAGTTTCAACGCCTCAATACCTCTAAGACAATTTTTTTTCCATCTGGATACCCCTTTTGAACAATTTAATAACAAAAATTTGAAAGAAAAAGACAGAGCTGGTAAAGAAATATTCACTAGAGTAGTGAGGAAAAAGGTCAATGCAGAGGCTGTATCACATTCATCAACACTAATTTTCTCTTCATGTGGGTACAATGTTGCTAGATTGATAAAACGAATGTAATGATTGAGTGGTAATCAGGGCCGGCCTTAAGCCGATGCAACCGATGCGGCTGCATTGGGCCCCGCCCCTCAGGGGGCCCCACGCCATGGCGTTTGGGCAGGTTGTTTATTTTTGCCAGATACTCATCGACCACAAGAATTGTAAAAAGGTTTATAAATCTTGTTGTTAGCAAATAATTATCTCGTTTGAATGAACAATGAGTTTCCTCTAATTATTATCGTTGACAAACGTGGTCAATTCTTATGCTGAGCGGTATACCTGCCCTCCACCCAGAATGGCGACGGGACTGGCTTCACCACGTCCCGCTCTTCATGGATACAATTTGTTTGTTACTAGTGCCAGTTGAGACTGAAGTAGACCTACGGATACTGCAAACAAACAAGGTGTGTAGTGATTCAACTCGCAATGAACAGGTCAAGACGAGTGTCTGTTCTATTAACTTTAATGGCAGTTCTGCTAACGTGACGTTGTTCAGTTCTCGAAAGATTCTTCCGTTTTGGAAAGTTTTTGGTTGCTTGCGGGTAATCTGCATTTTAACAAAGGCTTGCAGTTTTGCTTCATGGAAGATTTTGACGCAACCTAAATACTTTATTACAGGGGTGGGCAATTAATTTGGCTCAGGGCCACTTTTGGAAGGCCGCATTTTGCGGAGGGCTGTATACTGTGGCAGTCCCCTTCTAAAGAAGACCACTACACATTTAGGACAATTCCGCGAGAGCACTAGTAAATGGGAAGTGTCCATGGCACGCCCAAGTTAACATTTTTCTGAACTGTTTCATGTGTCTAATGGGGTTAGACAAGGGGGAGTACTGAGCCCATACTTGTTTGCTGTTTATTTAGA
>JGI24021J15306_10007324_pt1 | contig 13431 bp, 8 predicted proteins | sample Ectturendosymbi1_FD_15306 | JGI IMG/M metagenome (IMG submission 15306) | reverse complement strand
CCCCCGTCCCCGTCCCCCCCGCGACTTCATCTGCAAACCTCCGAGCATTGTACTCCAGTGTCACTGTCCTCTCGACCGCTTTCGCGACACTGCGCCGTAGACCCTTTGTTTTTCACACCTGCGATGTCCGCCGAACATCGCCGAGCTGCTGTCTTCGTTTCCGCTTCTCGGTTTTCTCCCGTTTTGCGCAGCGCGTGACGCTTCCATCTGATAAGATGGCGCGCGGCGGCCTTGAAAGGCGTCCTTGTTTGTTTCCTGTGTCATATCCCGGACCACCGACACTGCAACCAGACGACGGCCTAACTCGGATCTGTTGCTGAAAAAATGCTAACGACCGGCATGCAGTGATGCTGCGGCCTGATTTAATTACTCCGCTCAATTCTTAGTTTGCTACGGTGGGAACCGCACGAGACTCAAGTTTCAAGGAAGCAAATTTAGTCGAGTGGCTTCTGGCGCTTTTATCCAAACTGCCCGCGCGCGCTAAGAAGAGCTTTGCCGCAAATGTCTACAAGTACTTCCTCATCGGTGGCTCTCGCGGAGAACATGAGCCGCGGGCTTAGCGTTGGAAATTTAACAGTAGCTTTCCTGATTCTGCTGGCTGAAATGAGTCCAGCTCTCACTGCGCGTAGCACTTATACGGAAAGACTGTTTGACCCGAACGATGAGAAATTGTCAAACTGGCGTTGAAATTAAAACCTTTCTCTCCTTCCGTCTCCAAGCCGCCGCTTATAGCCGGTTGCACGCACCTCGAACTGACCTTATTTGTTTTATCGACTCCGATCCACCGATGACAAGGGTTGTGACATTTATCATTCGCTGCCGCGTTCTCGCCAATTCCAAACGTCCAGAATACCTTTTTTTGGACTACTCAATGCCGTTTTGGTTCAGTTGTTTGATTGCTTGCGTCGCGACGTAAAAAACTCTTATTCTGCATGGCAACGCAAGTGCGCCAAATCGCGTTGGCAAGGTGTTTGAAAAACGATGAAATGAAGAAAAAATGATTTTAATACTATCTAGATCAGATACTTTAACATCACAGCAGCACGTCACTAATTTGTTTGGCACAAAACAGTCGATTTGGTAAGTCTTTGAGTTTTTCAACTGCCGCGGTTGACAATTCGTTTGTGTCATAGTGCGTTTTCACAAAACACTGCACAACCCTGTTGTACACATCCCGATGGAAATAAAAGCCATAATGATGGAAGACTACTATCAAAAGCTCAAGGTTTTGCTGCAAGCTCTCGAGGAATCAGCCGACTGGGCTCTGCTTTCTTCATTGTGCGATGATGCAAACTTGCACACACCTTTATTCAAGTAACTACTCTCCACATAGGTGAAGAGTTGATTGACTCAAACTCTTCACATGTGTGGAGACGAGTTACTTCCCGATGAAAATAAAAGAGTACCCAACACTTCAACTGCGATCGTCGCCAAACATTGGCAGGAACGAAGATGTTCGCTTGCGCTGACATCGAGCGAGCGTGTGTGAATGTACTGCTCCCTTGTCGTCGTGCGCACGACCGTATAATGACCGAACTGTTCTTGGTTTTTTACTCTAACATTGCAGATTGGTCTTCTTTGGCAACCGCGCGTCAGACATGTGCAGCAGGCAATCGTAGCTTAGATCCGATCTGACTGGGTTAGCGGTTGTAATGTAGACCTCAACGTTTGTTTGTTTAAAAGCGTATGCAGAACCGCATGTGTGGAAATCAATGGAAAGCCCGCACTACATGTACACTAGCTTTAGGTAAACCTCGCGCGTGCGTACAACTTCACACGAAATGCGTGACCATCGCAATCAACCTAGACGTCGCGAAAGTGAAAGAAAATTATGATCTTTACCGAAGAATCGGATTGATATTGTCGAAGACACAAGTTAAGTCCATGTTCCGATGCTTGGCACACTTGCTTCATTCGGTGATGGCCACGGCCACTCGTCTGCGTTTTTTTTCCAGTGGTCATGTCCTTGCTTTCATGACCTTATCGTTTCACGTTGATGATGCACTTGAACTAACGGCCGGAAAAAATCGGGACGCTGTTCACATGTCGATGGGAGGTCGACGGTGAGAAACAGTTTAAAAAACGGAGATCGACTTCTTCCATTATCACTGCGCTCCATTACCAAAGACGCTGCTTGCGAAAGTTGTCGTGTTCGAAAAAGCGCGAAATACGGGTTTTTCGCTCCACGCCGAACGTTTAATGTGCAAAACCGCTCGGTTCGTTTGTGGGGCGAATCGAGCAGCTAATCCTTAAACGTCGCCTCAGCTTGGAGAAATTCTGCGCAGTTGCAGGATCGTTGTTTGCCAGCTTTGAAACATACCAGGCAAGTGCTAAGTCACTGCCAGCAGCGGTAAACACGGCTACTGCCCGCGAACAAAATACAGCAAACTGCTTCGCGTCTTGATGATTAATCACGTTGGCTTAGCGCACTAACATGTCTTGTGTTTGTTCGCCACCGATGCATGACCATCAGGATGCGTTGCGTGCTGCTTTTAAGCTTCGAGTTATGCGCTTTTTGGGGGCTTTGTTTCGGGTTGTCAGCGCCCGATCGTAGGCAGATCTCCGTTAGGGGTTTTCGATTACACAGGAGACCCCGACCCCCGTTCACCGAACGCGAGAGCGACCGAAATATCTGTGTGAGCAACCGGTCGGATAGAAATTCCTGACGTTGCGCACATCGTTCCTTAAAACCTGCGTGCCCCGCCACAATCGGGCAAGCGCGTGTGAACATCGTTGCGGCATGTTCAACATGTAATCTGTCGATGTTCGCCGTATTTGTATTTTGACTGCACGTCAATTTTACAACTTGCTTTCGTACAGCGCCTCACGGCATGTCCATTGACTGCAGCCAAGTAATGTATATTATGTGCTTATGGTAAAGTGCTGAGGAAATGTTAGCCGTGCGGCTTCGACTTATCTTGGTGCTTCAAACGAGAGGAGAAAAAACCTTGTTCTCTCACCGTGCTTAGTGTATATGGCGACGTTGGCAAAATATATCAAATGCACGTTTTTGTCATTTCTTGCATTTTCCATTTTGCACATTTTGGCTTAGTTTTGTGTAATAAGTTTGATAAAAATATTACTGCTACAGTCTGTCGTTTTTTTTCTTTGAAAGAGCTTTTCAAGAAGTTTTTGTGTACTTCGCTACGGAATTGGTAAATATTTGAGTAATTTCTTCAAATTTATTAGTCTCCACACCAGCACCGTTCCGTTTCTTAATAGGAAAGCTATATAATAAATTCTAAAAAAACGTAAATGAATAAAACAGGATGATGTGTGTTTTGTTCGAACCTGTATTTCATTGTTTCAAATATTTTCACTATTCGACACTGCTTTCAATTTATGTGTTTGTGACCTGGTTGATCCATAACACCTGCAATCTCGCGTTTTTGCGCCGGATCCAATTAAAAAATATTCGGGGACTCACCAAGTAATTGCGCGTGAAATGCAGCACAGAAAAGATTAGATCTATCCTATTGGTTGCTAAGCACGGGATCTAGATTTTGCTTTGTTGGTCAAGTGACTTCCAGCTGTTGCTTTTTTGTTTGTTTTCAACTTTTCAACAAGGGATGCAAGACCAGAACCGAATTTTGCGAGGCTTGTGTACTGTAGAGCAAAATAAATCGGATGTGGTTGATGACAAGATGGGGCTGTCCGTTTTAAGTGTGCCTAAAAAACACGTCAAAATTTTTCTACTCCGCGCCAAATTTACTGTTTGAAAACAGACAAATGGTCTCTTGTCGCGTCTTTCCGGTTATATTCACATATGATTGCTACGAATTTTCTTTGAACTTTCTTGATGCTTGTTGGCAGCAAGACGCAATTTTGACACGGCCACGCAGTCTGCAGTATTCGTGGTTTTGACTGACTTCACGGCAATTTATGGATGAAATCTAGTTGCTGTGTGTGGACTCTGAAAAAATAGTTTGGCAAGATATCTCTTTGTTTGTCTGTCACTTTTGCTTTCGGTTTCCACTGATCTCTTCAGGACGGCAGCGGAAGAGAACGTCGTACTTTCCTCAACAATGCGCGCCGCTGAAGCTCAATGTCGGCGACGTTCAGCGCGATCTGTGAGAATGTCGGCGCGCGCCATTTCCGTCCGTCCGCTCGAGCAGTGGCGTGTGGGAACCGCTTGTTTCAGCCGAACGCCACCGGCGTCAGCCGAAAACTGCTGTGTGCAGATAAAACTCATTCCACTTGATCGCAGCCTGGCTATGCGTTGTTTAGCCGGCATTCAATTGTTGCCTTCAGCGAAGCCTAGATGTAAAACGCGTTGCCGGTCGTCAGGTTGCAGCATGACGTAAGCGCTTTTGTCACAACCTTTCTTTCCTCAACCGGTGATGACATCTTCCAAATCGTGCGTACAAAGCGTCGTGGCCACCGGACGTCTTGTGTGTTCGGACGTGTCCAAAACTGGCCGGTTCGGAACCTCGCATCAAGTTAAAGGAGCGTTTCTTCTTTCCGCTTAGCTGTGTTTACAAAGTCAGCACAAAAGAACTAATCTTAGCACGTTCTCATGTCTTCCATCTCGGATAGAAAGTTGTCTGGAGTGAAACAAAACGTCTGAACGACTGTCTCGCTGTTACGGATTTCGGACAAGTTGGAATTACGCTTTTCTTCTTCGACTTGTTAATAAGTTTCAATTGTTTTGAGGTCTCAAGATGAATCACTGAGCAATTCGTCTGGTCTGGTGAAATTAAAGCTTTTAATTAACTTTAAGGATTGAAACTAATGTTTTACCTGAAAGCAAGTTCGGAATGCGTTTGGCGGTCTCTTCGCAAATGTGTTTACTTAGAACGTATTGTGAAGTCTCGTCAATATAGTTTGTTGCGCCCGGTTCTATTCTAACATCGATTGTGCCATTCACATACACTCGCCGCTCAGCCAAACCTTTGCACGTTCATCTGCAGCACACAACTGCCCCGTAACGGTCAACATCTGTGGGGAATTCTTGGCCTCGGATCGTGGCCAAGCTCGCGACCGAACGGGAGAGTTTGAATGCTGTGCCTGTGTTGTAATCAACCACGCATGAGGCACGCACATTGCTCGGAGGACTGTTTTGCAAGCGCGTTGGTGTTCGTTTACTCATACTTGCCATTTAATTGAATAACGAAATTTACTCCAGTGACTTGTGCAAGATCGACAGCAATGCATCGGTATTTTGCCTTTGCTGTGAATCTTCACGTTAAGGTTGAAGCTTTGGTGCTCGCCCCGAAAGATGGGCGCACAGAAAAAAAGTCACTTGCTATCATTGCCCGATCCAGACGGCGTTTGGGGAGAGCAGTAAAATAAGGGGGCGTCGCAATGCATTGCCAAATTTGAATGTTTTTAAAAATATTTCCACAGTTTACAACCACTTAACCAATGAAGTGCACGTCGTTACGTAATTTTTCCGTACAAGAATGCGAGGAACAAAACTGTCGGCTCCTTTGAGCGGAATTTCACCAAGAAAACGTCAGTGCTGCCCTGTTTTCCCGCCAATTCACAAAAACTACTTGCACGTGATATGCTCTCCTTAAGCAAGAAAAAAGGAAAAAGGTCGTTTTGAGAGGGTAGTTGCACCGAATTGCCTTTGTATTTGCTACTGCACATGCAGTTGTTCGGCTTTAGTTTAATGTTTCGCGCAACCAGATTCCGCTGGTTTAGTCTAAAAATATTCAAAGCTTCGCAGACTTGATTGTATGTTTTTATTCAAGTGCTTGTTAAAATTATCAGGGTACTTTTACAAAAAAAGGGCTGGTTTCGACTTTCCCAAATGAAAAACAGGTTATGGGTTGACGGGTTCAGTTTATGGTCGGCAGGCGCAAAGAAGTTGATCGCCGCCATTGTAGGCGAAACGAGGTGGCAAACCAAGCGTAGCGAATTTAACACCTCGACCCTAATCGCCCCAAGTGGTTTTCAACGCCTAGCAAATGGATGAAAGCTTTCCCGAGCAGCTACTGTACCTCGTTACGTCGGCCGACATTTATCGGAGCGTGACTGTAACCATTTACTCATCGGTTCGAACGACACACACGTCTGATCGTCTAGTGCGGGGAGACGTTTTGCTTCGCGAAGCTCGCATCTGTTTGACTGATGCCGCAAGCTCATCTCCGGATCTGCACTCGCTGCCCGCTTCGTTTATCCGGTTGCACGGAAAACCGCAAGCCCGCAACAAACTCGTCTTTGTTCGCTCGCTGTCAGGTTGCTGTTCCTCATACAGCTGCCGAAGTGCAGTTGCGCAGTCAGCAGATCGCGCGAACGAGCTTCCGACCCGAAGATTATAAAACTTTTAAACCGCTCGCTTTCATAAGCACTTCCTGAAAAGAATAAGCGCATGTTTTGCTTGCACAGCAGAATTCGCCGGTAATAAATCAAAATCCACTGCTAACAAATCCAACCGCCGGTTAAATCCATTCTGCTTTCTGGCGGAATTTTGCGTTGAAAAATCGCCGGTTAACAAACCGAAAATGCGCTTAATAAATCCGTTTTATAAAAACGATTTTTGTGAAAAATTACATACCAGCCGCATCCAAAGGCTGGTATGTTTGATTCTATGTAGAGAAAACTAGAGGATTGGCTTAGAGCAGTCGCCCTTAAAGTTTAACGCCTCAATACCCATAAGTTAAATTTTCGTCAATCTGGATACCTCTTTTCAACAAAGCTTAGTAACAAAAAATTGTATGAAATAAAACAACTGGTAAAGAAATATTCACTAGAGTAGTGTGGGAAAAGATCAACGCAAAGGCTTCATCATATTAATCAGCACCAATATTTCTCTTCATGTGGGTACAATGTTGCTAGATTGCTAGAACGAATGCTAGAAAAGTCAATCTGGATGGAAGTTGGTCCATGTTCTTAGAATGAGGATTTGAGTCCAGATTTGGACTGTATTTTCCAACACTGTTGAATACACCCAACATCTAGTCTCAGTACCCCTGGAGGTATTGAGGCAAACTTCAAGAACTCCTGACTTGAGTGACATTTCCAGCCAAATAAGCCTTACTGTATCAGTTTTTTGCGTTGTCTGATCAACAAATACTGTACAATGTGCTAAATTTTTGTGCTCCTTTTCATACATACATACTCATTTTTGTTGTGATGATTACTAGATCCGTCGCTTATTAAGTACAAAACCGCTTAGGTCCGAAGCAGATTTATTAAAAGCAAAATTTAATATCAGCAAATCGCATTTCCTTGTCAGCAAGGAACGTCCTTGCTTAGTCTGAGTGAATGGCTTTGTGCTGAGGTATGCGGCCAACCTGATACCACAGAAGATCGCAGCACTTGAGGGTTTTTGCCGCCGTGCCTGCTAACCGAGCGACCACAAGTGAAAACATAGACGCTCACGATCCAATGTTACCAACTCTTCTTCACAACGGATATACCAAGCCTAGTCTAAAATTACACAAAACATATACCTAACAACAAACATAAAATTTAATGCTGCTTTTTTCATGCTTTTGTACTATTTCACTTGAGATGATCAACAGTTGCTGTTGTGCAGTGGCATCATGAAGAAGCTGCAGCCTCAATTTCTACTTTCTTAACTCCAGCAGTGACAGATTTATTAACCACGGGGATCCTCAACTGTCCAACACCTGCAAACTGCATTTTCATTTCTTTTGTGGTCCACCGCAATATTCTGCTGTATAGTAGCGCCTTTGTGGTTTCTAATTTTCTTTTTGCACAATTTGCAGAAGGGATATGTAGCACCAGCAGAATCCGGCTTTGCAAGCCATGCAAACTGCATCAGTCAGTTTCCTCCAAATCTTATGACACGCGCATACGCAGATTTCCCACCTTAGGGTGCATTAGCTGACTAAAAGCGCGTGCCAATAGCTACGTTCAATTTTTTGAAAACCTTCCAGATCTCTTCCAGTCTCGTTCTCCGCCTACCAAAATTACACGCTTACCCCCATGTTAAGCAAAATCACTAAACTTTTTTTATATATAGCTTTAACACCGCTGTGTTCTCTGTTTACGCTTTGCAATATAACAAATAATTTGGTTTAAAGTTTTAACTAAACCTCCCAAAAAATGTACCGAATACTGTATATGCTAAATTTTCCGTATTAACCAAATCAAAAGTTTATACACCAAGCAGATTGAAAATATAACAAATTTTAAAATTTGCTAAATATATATATATAGCAGTCGCCAATCTGCTCACGAATCCTGAACCAGAGCTCCATTTACAAAACGAGATCTTCATCACAGTCACGTGAGGGGTTGAACTTGGGCGGTGCTGCTCATTGCGATGGTTCCAGGGCCGCAGCTTAACTCCGTCCCGGCAAGGGCCGGATCACAGAAAATAAGACCCGAAAAATTCTCTCTGCGCTTTTATCACTACGAGAAACCTTTGCACGTTTTTCTTGCCTTGTAGAAGTTTATCAATATTGCGAAATACTTGCCTAACTCCGCATCATTTTCCTTCTCTCGTGCACACGTCCTTATTTCGTATCTTGTCCAGACGGCGCAGTGTTGCAAGCGGCGATCTTGGAACACGCACGGTTTGATTTCTTCGCGTACCCGAAAACAGAGTCGTTCCGTGAGAACATTAGACTGTGTTTGTAGCTTGTATTCATGCCGGAGGGGACGAAAGATAATTTCCACTTTTCGTAAACATCTTAAGCTTTTTCCCGGGGTAATTCTCCTTTGATTTATCCAGATGTGTTGTGAAATTGACACAATTTACATTTTTTAGTTCCGTCTTGGGCAAACTGTCCTTAAACGTCGCTTGTCCATCCTGTGTCTGCAGTCAGTGTTCTGATATTGTTTACACTTTACTCGAAGGTCAAGCTGCTTTAACTGCAAGCAGTAGTTGTACAGTGCTGCGCGCAGCTTATGTAAACTTGTTAAACCTTTCCCTAGAAATTTTCCTTTATGCTGAGTGCATTACCACTCATCAAATCTATCCAAACAATCTTCTCTATTCGAACAACGCCACAGTTTCTCGCGGTCAATCTGTAAGCCTCTAATCAAAAGTCTCTATTGTGACATCAGTGCAACGCACAAAGGATACTGTGTTCACGCGTGGCTGCGTCGATGTGCATTGTCCTGCTTTGACGTTCGCCTTGGATTCTGCTAAATTCGTCGCTCCCTTTCTATTTTCGTACAGGCATGCCAGCCTGTGTGCATTACCGTTTAATTTTGAGCGTGTAATCACCGTGACCGATTACGCCCTTGCGCGTCATAAACCCTAAGCCCCGCGGGCGTGCAATCAGTTGTAGCAGTGGAGTTGGAAAAAAACGCGGTGCTGCTGTCTGTGTACGCTGCCTCTACGACTGGTCTCTGATAACGGGAATCGCTTATCTCTCAGTGCACACAGTTTTTTTCGCTGATACATCACCGTCATTTGTCCCAATAGTATTAAAACTCGCCGCAACAGTTTTCACTACACTAGTTTTATATTTTCAGACATTATGACCGAATTGACTTTCTTTCGGTCATTAAAAAACACGGTCTATGTCCGAAAAATGACCGAAAACAGCAGCACACACAGGGCAAAAAGCAGCACACACATACAAGCACACACAGTGCACGCTCACAAGCGCGCGCCTCCAACGTTATTTCTCGGCGTAATCCGATGTTGCTGAAACTCTCAGTCACGAAACGAGATGCCATCAATGCGGCGGTAAACAGCGCACTTGTAATAACGCGCAGAAAAATGGAGGTCTACGGTTTTGTCCTTGCTTTCTTTTCACGTGCAGACGTTGACCAGCGTCTGCAAGCAACCTTCTCTTGCTCTGATGTTGAAGCCTCTAAGCTTGCGCATTCTTCGCACGTAGTTCAGTTTTCAAAGGACTTTCGAAACAGTGCGTTTCGCTTTTTAGGCTTGGACGAATTTCAATGCCGTCAACACAGGGATAATGAATCCTGATAAAATGCGTGTGTTCAACTTACTTTACCCTCAAACCGAGTCTGTCTGCATTCTGATGCGACTGCGCCACGGTCTTTACGCTGCAAGCGTGTTCTGCTACAGTTGCACTTGCACCGGTCGTTTCGAAAATATTTAAAGTTGCCGAAAATAGACGAAAAGGCACGATAACACAGAACAAAACACGATGTGACCGACATCTTAGATCAGGGGTTCCCAACCTTTCTCTTACCATGCACCCCTTTCAGCATTTCGACAGATGAGCATGTACTCCTAAAATTTTTTTAGCAGAAAGGCTGAGTAAAATAGCAAAAATCCACTGAACTCTAAATGGAACTTTTAGATTTTTAGGACTGTAAAGATAGACTCTGTTTTTATGTCTTATATTTAATACTATATATTTAGCAGCAAGTATATGATTTTTGAAAATATAAATATTTGGAAATAAATAATATGGAAAAAGAATTTCCCCTTCTATTGCTAACCTTAAATGCACCCCTTCAGATAGCCAAATGTACCCCTAGGGGTACGTGTGCCCCAGTTTGGGAACCCTTGTGTCAAAGAGGGTTACAGGCCGCAGTTACTTTCTTGCTCATAAACGCCACAGTGGACTCCTCCGAAAGACCTGTGCCTGTCTTTCGCCAATGCACCCTGCCTGCTGTGTTTGGGTTTGTTCTGCACAAGCCCGAATCGAACTCTATCGTCGTCGTTCATACATTTGGAAAGGCTTGTGTGCTTTTATTCAGACCAGAAAACACAAAGGACGCAAAACGAAAGAGAAACAGAAGAAACACGACGATGCGAAAGGCAGCGACGCCAAAAACGTGAGTCTTTACGGCACTGCTGTTGTTGTGATTGGCTGGTTGAAGTCTAGAGGACTCGGAAAACCTTTCAGTGGAAGTCACGTAATTAGAATGAAATGCTGCTGTGTTTTTCGAAGCGACGGCGAGATGCCGTTTGCGAAGAAAAGTGAGTCTTTTCCAGGAAAGTTATAGTCATCCAGAATTTTTAAAAATAAGCTTTTACGGTGTGTTTCGTGTGTTAGCCATCATTATTTGTTTGCAGCAACTGCATGTCATGCCGCGCCAATATATGTAGGGTAGTTATTACATAATGATTTTGTTTTCCAAAGACAACGTCTATTGTTGTTGCTTATACGTTTGTCGTTGTAACATTTAGTTCACATCAAGCAAGTCATGTTGCTTAATGGTACGACGTGTCTTGACCCTCGTAAGCATATCTTGCACTTGTTTTCAAGTTCGAAGGTTACGGCATGTGTTCTGAGCTGGCGACGAGTTCAACTCTATAATGTGCAAAGCTTTAAGTCATCAATTTCTCATGTTAAGTCGCCCAGACCCATGTGTGGAGCGAAAGGGGAAGTTTTTCCCATAAGAATTTCCCAAATCATCGCGTCGTGTGACCTGCAACGGTTTCACCGCAGAAAAGCAATTCGCAGAAGCAGTTCACTTCCGCACGGAGTTCGACCGTTCGCGTCCCGTTTGATTTGAAAGCGTACAAAACCCTCGTCAGCCAAGCGTCCCAAGCCCTGCTGGCGACACGTTACCACGATGCGATCTCCGACTACGACCATGCTCTGCGCATGGTTGCAGAAGCAACTGATCAGGTCAGTTAAGCTTTGATAACTCGNCAACTAAGGACGCTGTTTGTCACTCGCAGTGTCATGCTTTTTNACTAGTGCTCACACTCATGAACGGATCAGGAGCGACTAAAAGATGTCGCAGTTCTAAGTCAATGTGTGTAAGTTACCTTGACTGTACCCTCAACCCTCTTGTGTCCCAATGCCGCGATATTGCTGATAGATTGAGCGGATCTTTAATTTACCTACATGGCGTACTGCTTGTCCTCGTGTCTCCGTCTTTGTTTAGTACGCTGGTTTTTATCATAACAAAAAAATGCTATCAAATTAATCTTCGTTTATTCTCACATAAAATATATCTATGCGTGTTCGTGTTCGCCGACACTACTTCATGCGAACTTGGTTTCGATTTGTGCTCTTTAGAAGATATGTCATGATGCCGTTCACTGTAATAATTGTTGGCGCGTGATCGTCTACGCTAGAATAGATATGACCTTTGTGGTGTTCCTTGGTCTTCTGCGACTTGCAGTAGTTGTGGGAGCGCATAAAGGGCGTAGGATCAACTCAGTGCATGGTCTTTCAGTTGTGTTGTCGTTGCTCTGTACGTGAATTGCGCGATGACCTGCAGAGACCCGCTGCTTCTTGGCCTCAAATTAGAGGGTCGGGGCCAAGCGCGTCCCTTACTCTTGAACTAACTTGTTTCACTCCTCAATTGTTGGGATGAAGCGGGTGGGAAAAAACTTGTTGATGAGCCGAAGTAAGCCTTATCGATGATCATTCGCTTACTTTTCGCCATGATGCGTGTTCCCTCCATTATAAGTTACTGCAAATGGTGATACTATGCTCATTTTTAACAGAGTGGATGTGACGCTGCTCGTGACGTAGTGTCCGCGTTTCAGAAAGTGTAGTAGTTTTGTTTACTGTCCAGCAAAGCCATAATCATCCTCGTATACAATCCGCACCAGGTCGTACATTTTGTGGTTTAACAAAACTCCTTTATGTTTATCAGTTTAGTCGCCAATGATCTTTCTGGTTGTTTTATCTCTATCACGGCGCTAGTCTTGCGCTACCTTCTTCACCAAATTACTTTACTGTTTGTGTGAGATATTGGTGTTCGTGGTTGTCACGCACGAGATTTTGCTTCAGCAAGGTACACCATACCCGATGTCACACTGAGAGGGTCTCTTAAAATTTCTTTTGTGATGATCACAACCTGCAGGCACTGGATATTTCTTCATTGGATATGCAGAGTCCGCAACGCGACAAATATCCACCCAGTGTTATTCCTGTTCGGAGGCTGACAACGTTTCCCTTTGCGGTTGCTTGTAATGCCAACAAAATATCGACGCGCTGTAGGAAAGGTCGTCGAATCAAGAGAATCACTTCGGTTTTAACTCTTCGAGTAGCGCTATTTGAATATAAGCTGTGAATACCCACGTCCGAAACTGCCGTCTTATGTTCTTGTTGCAAGGTCACAAGTTTTTAGGGGATTCGGCAAACTTAAACCTGGTGGTAAATTGGCGTTTTGTCGTCGCTAAAGTAACAGTTGCCTCTAAGCATTTGCGCTATGCTGAACTCTGATCTGAAGGTTGCGTGAAGAGAGTAAGTCTTTCCTCTCCTGACCTGATCCAGCTTTCACTTCTTGCAGAGCTGTCGATTGAAACCCGTCGAAAAGTTCGTACTGATCTACGCGAGGGGCATGGCGTCGCTGGAGACGAATCAACCGAACGAAATGGTCCATTCAATTGAATATTTTAAAAGAATCGAAACGACCGTTACGAACGACAAAGTGTATTCTCATCCTATGTCCTTCTATGCACTCGGTCGAGCGCATTATTGCTTAAATGAGTAAGTACGATTTTTTCTTTCATTTGACACTGAGTTGGCGCGCACCGAGGGGGACAAGGGGAACACATTGCCCCGGACCCCGAATCATTGTGGGCCGCCGAAAGGTCCCAACAATGTCGCAAGTACT
>JGI24021J15306_10007323_pt1 | contig 13431 bp, 8 predicted proteins | sample Ectturendosymbi1_FD_15306 | JGI IMG/M metagenome (IMG submission 15306) | reverse complement strand
GAAAAAAAACGATTTTCGTTTTCGGTTTAGGGTTCGCTGGGGGGACCGCTGCAAGCGGGGGTGTTTTTGCTTTTTTTTGGCCACCTTTACCTGGCCCTGGACCACAACCCATTCGGCCATTACTTTTTTTAGAAACTCAAGATTTTTTTGGAAACTAGGCCAAAATCCGCATCTTTAGAGTCCTTGAATGACTTTCTAGCATGTCGGGAGCGAAAATTATGGCTCATAAACCAAAAAATTGACCAAAATTTTGCTCCTTCAAAAACCACTCTGGGAGGCATTTCGCCCCAGGCAATAACTCGCCGTCAGATTGAGCTAGAGAGCTGTTCAAACTCTCTAAAGACTCGTGAAGGTATGTAGTTTGCAATAAAAAAAAAACGTTTCAGTTTAGGATGTCAGGTTTTTTTAATGCTTATACAATGATAGGATGTTCATGTTATTTTTTGCTGACGTCAGCATTGTTGCCCGACCTCCCTTTAAGACCCGCAGGTGCCATTTAAATGACATAAATTTTTTTTTTAGTTCAGATGCTTTTTGGTTACATTTCGGTATGAAGGGTCCGAATGGGTTTTTAGCGTTCCTGGTTCCAAGATTAAGGCCAAAAAACAGTAATATTAATTGGGGAAATCCCCAAAAGTATTGAGAAAGGCCCCTTACCAAGTAGCTGTTTTTTGGCCTAACTTTTGAACCAGAAACGCTAGAAATTCAATCAAGGGCTGTAAAAACGCGTATTTTAGCATAGAATCCAAAAATACTGCGAGCCAAAATATTGGCGCGTGGGATCGGATGATGACGTCATATAATTAACCAAAAACATGTCCCTGTCATGATCCCATTGGCACAAAAACCCCCAACCAAATTAATAAAAAAAAATTTTATTCTAAACTACACGACGGCACTGGTCGTTACAGGGTTTGAACAGCTCTCTAGCTCAATCTGCTGCCGAGTTATGGCTGGCCAAAGTTTGCCCTGAAAGGGCAAATTATGCCATTTCTGAAAAGTTTTGAATTAAGCCAAAAACTGGGTTTTTGACCCATAATTTTGGCTACAGATATGCTAGCAAGTCAATCAAGGGCTGTATAGACGCGGATGTTGACCTAGTTTTCAACAAAACTTTGAGTCAAAAGAATGGGTCAATGGGTTGGGGCCCAGGGCCGGCCAAAGGTAGCCAAAATTTCCAAAACATGCCTTCTTTGTGACGTCACCTCCAGAAATCCCCCCACCGAAAACGAAAAACTTTTTTTCGATTTTGACTACAAGACTTGCTGAATCCGTGGATGGTTTGGATAGCACTCTAGAGCAATCGCCTGGCGAGTTATAGGATTGCAAATTTCTGCAGAAAAGGGGGTAAACCCGGGACCAAAAGGGTTAAAGACCATTTTTTCGTCCATTGTTTTGTCACGGCTGTGTTGTGAACAGGGCCGGTTTTAAGCCGATTTGACCGATTTCTTCTAATCCGGCTCCGTGCCAACGGGGGCCCCGCGCTACACCTGCTGTACTAACCAAAGCAAACTTACACTTTCTATCGAAGCTGCTTGTTTATAGTTCCAGCGTGGGACCCAGTGTTTTTTAAGGCGCTTTGAGAGATCAAAACGGTTCTCAAATTTTTTCCAACGGTCTCTCTAAATGCAGTATAAACTCGCTTTACTACCACCATTAAAGTACGCCAAAACCTTGCTTTGCAATCATCTCGGTATTCAGAAAAACAGTTGCGGTCTCTAAAAAGTCTTTGCAGTCAGCAAGGTCAAACCTTAAAAACCCTGGAGGGGGCACAGTATTTTGTAAACGTGGGATTTATTTCCTATGAACATCCAAGTGAACTTCACGGTTTTTAACACTCTTATCAAAATTCTATAATAAGAACGATCATTGTCTTCAGTAATGTGTAGCCACGTTTTTTTTCAATAGCACCTCGTTACGGCAGAGAGAGCTTAAAGTTTTGAAGTTGTTTTTTGTTTCATTTATAAAAGCATTTCGTATTTGCCAGGTCATGTTTCAAAAGTTGCTGAAAAATATAGTTCGATATTTGTTGATGTTTTAATTGTTGCCGCTACTTGTCTATTCTTATGACGGTAACGTTTCGTTCGTAATTGCAAATGTGTGCTGCTTAGTCAGTCTTTTTAATAGCGTTGTTCATTTTCCCTCTCGTAAAGATTTGATGAGACAACCTGAAGTTGGCGCCAGCGTTTGAAATAAACCTAGTTAAAATTATGAATGACTATTTCAGGTGCAGAAAATTACAGAAAATTATTAACAGTTAAGCCATTTGCAAAGTAACAGAAGTGATAATTCTGTTGAAGTGACATACTGTAAGCCTCATGATGTTCTTGTGGCGAAAATTTGATGTTCTTGTGGCATCACTCTCACAGATTGGCGTAATAATTTCTGAGATATAGCCATATAACAAAATGAAAGTTTCAAAAAGTCTGAAAAGGTGGAAAATGGAATAACTTTCGTGAAAATTTCAGGCTACTACAGTACTTGCCTGTTTTGAAAAATTAAAAAGTAGGTTTAAATTCATTGGGAGATCTACAATCGCTTCTTATGTTTCTTTAGTGTTAATAAAAAAAACAATTTTTAACCTTTTCCGGGATATTCAAAAAGTGCCCTGATAATATAATGTTTGTAGGCTACTCCTTTAATCGGTGCTCTATTTAGTGGTTTTCACTGTAACCATTTTCCACGTGTGAAGTATTAGGCAAGTGTTTTGTGTTTGGATTTAACATTCAAAATTGGGTCATTTATTTAAGAATATGTTTATTCTGCAACGAAGCTAAATATTTTGAGTCAAGGACCAAGAGACATAGGCCGAAAATATTGAGTGGCAGCCAAAAGAGACCTAAAGCTGAAGCAAAACCAGATCGAAGCGGAAAAAAGAAAGGTGCGTTGGACAAGTATATTAACCACTGATGGTATACCCTAAATGCCAGATTGAAGATGGCGACAACATAATTAGCCAGCGCGGTCATGTTGCGCCTGATAGTCAAATTGAGAGTTTATGTACGGGAAGTACAATGTTGATTTTGACCTCGTCGGATGGTGCATCTGATGAGGCGTACGAGCAAGAAAATTCAAAATTTGGATGAACAAATGATCCTGCTCCTTAGCCAGGTATCATGACGATTCATGAGTCGGAATGTTAGGGACTAACCTGGACCATTTATTCGAAATATTGGGGAAACTGCTATTGCAGTCATACAGCAATAGCAGTTTTCCCCAGAAACGAGAGTGATGGGACACGGTTTTTTAAGTTTCACTGCAAACGAATACCACGAAATGATGAAGCAGTAGGTCATCCATGGCTAATATACCTTGCCTGGAATCATGCAAACTTTTGCTACTACTGCAAACATTTCAGATCTGGGTATGTGCTAGCATAGCACTCAATGCCCCTCCTCTCTGCAAGTGTTAAACTCACACCTCCTTTCTGGTCAGGGAGGTACCTGGCCAGAGAGGAGGTATTAATGAGGGTTATAATCCTTTGATTTATTGTGTTTTGCGGCCCCGTCCATTGAAGTCTCTGTCGGAGAAGTCTTGGCTTCATCCTTTCGCCCCTCGCCTTTTCAGCATCACCGATTTCTATCATTAAGCCTAATTGCACCCCCACAAAAATTTCTGCACACCACTGAGTGGGGCCCCGCAAAAGTGTTTCCAATTGGGCCCCGCACTTGCTAACGCCGGCCCTAGTTGTCAAGTATGCTTCATCTCTTTGACAGTAGCAAAGCCGTTATGAGACTTGACTACCAAATATTACTGAAATCGCCGAGCTAAAATTACTGACTGGATCCGTCCCTGCGCGAATGGCAAGCTAAATGTAAAAATCGGGCCCCCACTTACCTCATAATTTGGTTTTAGTGTTCTTTCAGTTTTTGGTATGCTGTTGTTTTTTGCATTTTTGGAAGTTTTTCGGAGTATTTTCCGGTGATTTAGGGTTTACGTATAACCATCCACATCCGGATTCACAATCATTTCGCAAATTTTTTCTGAGCTTCGGCTAATGGGTTCCTAGAGTGGCCATCGGGCCCCCTTCAACTAACTTTCCCCCCTAGCTCAAATATCTACTTACACCACTGCGTATACCTGGTAGCAAGGGTATAATGCCAGTTCACAAGTTCTTAATTGGTAAGACCCGGACGAGAGCCCAACTCAACACCTACCATCACCGAAGCGGGCGCACTTACTACCAAGTAATGTTTCCAATTCGGGGTATTAACACACGAAAATCAAAGCATACTTCCATCTTTCAGTCTGTTTCTGAGTTTTGGGACAAATAGTCCCGTGCCTGAAAAAGCCCTCTCTGGTTCCATTGATTCGGACTTGATTGTAATTAAGGCATGGAGCAGTTTTTTCAAGGTTATTTGACCCCTTCTTTGTAGCCTCAAAAAGACTCATTTCCTTTATCACAATTTGCGATCGGATCTCTTCCTGTTCCGTAATAGTTTTGTGGTCTTCACTCTCATGAATTACGTGGATTCTGTTCATTGATTTCAAATGGTTGATTAAACTTTCGGTGCTTGAACCACCTACGTTTGTCTAACGGAGCACAGATTGCACTTTGGTGTTGCTTGAGCCTTGTTTGATAAGAAATGGCTCTAAGCTTCTCATTTTCTTTGATTATTAACATCTTTAAACTGAGTGTGTATGATTAAAAATCTACTTAAAATCGTTCTAAAGGAAAACCAAACATTTTGCAGAAAGTTATTGCAAACTGAAAAGGAACGAATCGATTTTGCAATGAATCACAGCTGGTATATTAACCAACACATAACAGCTTATAAGTGAATTAACTAGTAACTATGAAACTACGGCAAACCTTTGAAGAACTACTTCACGTGGTAGTTATTTAATTAGGTTAGTGAAAAGACTAAAGATCGCGTAGACACTTATTATGTGCAAAATGACGTCACGATCCGTCTAAATAGGCCAACTGAATGAAAATATGAATGGACCAACACCAAACGTACGATGGTCACCGAGCAAAACCCGCACCTCGTGCCTTAGCTGAAGGTTCAATCGTGCTAATTTGGCCGTTACATGCGCTAATCTGCAACTTCAGTGTTGTCAGAATTACTAATATTTGAATGCAGCAGCAATTCCAAGGTTTTAAAACACCCGGGTTTCGGGTAGTAGAAAATATTCAAAATAAAACGGGTTTCGGGTTCGGAAAAACCCGGATTGGAAACACTACTACCAGGTCAGGGGCTGGTCAATCCAATTTTTTCTGCGCAAAACAAGCAGGGACTTAGGCAGGAGAGCAATAGACGTGGTTATCCTAAGCTAGAAATTCCCAAACTGTGGTACACGTACCGCAGGCCCATACCCAGGTTTTAAGGTTTGGGGGAAACTACATTTTTAGGAAAGAAATATTTTGTTCATATTATATGTTTGAAACAAAGTGTATAGCCTAAAAATTTTCTGGGCACAACCAGAGCTGTGGGGGCACGAACACGTTTGGGGGAACTGCCCTTGAATACCCCTCTGTGGGTACGGGCCTCGGTACGCGAAGGCCTTCAAGGTGGTACGCGAATAGGCCTCCTTTCTGTTTTCTTCACAGAAAAATGTATTTAAAGCTAAAGGTTTTAATTATCCGTTTTTGCTAATAAATACCTAAATTTTTGTGTACTTCCCTTGTTGGCTTTCAAAAATGGCCATTGTAATTTCACCCAGACATTTTTTCACGTCACATCTGCGTCAATTCTGATTTTTCAAACTTTTGTTCGAAATAAGAAATTTGGTAGGTTGAGTTTTTCAGGAACAAGGTGGTTCGTGATGGCATTACGAAACCGCAAATGGTACGCGATCGGAAAAAGTTTGGGAACCACTGCTCTAGGCTGGCATTCCATCAGAGCACACTGATTATGCGACTGTCAATTATTATGCGAGTATTACAGAAAATTACAAAACATATACCTTGAAGCTCAAACTGTGGCGAAGCTATTCAGTTTCAAACTATTCTTTGTTACGCCTAGTAACTGTTTTAGCAACAGTAGGATGACAGATATTAATTCCACTGTTTTATATCTGTATGCAGTGGCGGATCCAGACCAGGCGTTGCGTTTGGGGGAGGTAGTCGTATGGGGGTGGGGCAAAAAGTCTTCACTTGTTGAAATACCGCAGATTTTCTACGACAATCGTTGGATATCACATAAAGTGGTTGCCTTTTGTAGGCCAAGAAAGTGGTTATTTTGTTGGTTGAGCTATTCGATATTTCAGGAAATCACCACAGTTTAAAAGCTCTTTACATCATTTTTTATTTTGGTGACGGTAATTACCGGCAGGCCGAAGCCTGAAATTTGCTTCTTGCCGGTACGGTTGCGGTGAATACTCTTGCCCAAGGAGTACTATGGCGATTCACTCAGTGGTGGTGGATCGAACACCCAACATTCCGATTGAGAGGCGGACACTAACACAACTATACCCATTCAACTGAGCTATCCCAGCCCACTAAGCTATCCCCCATTGTTTTTCACAACCTTTACATCATTAATCCACAAAACGTTTGAAACCTGTGGAAAAAGATGGACCACCATTTTTCACAACCTGCACAGTAAATAACAACATTGTTGGTGTCCCAAACAATCCCTTATATCAATGGCATGGATTTTTATAGGAGGGCAGTAGTGGACTTTCCAGGATTGGCCAAAAGGATTGTTTTCAGTGCGTGTCAACAGTGGTGAAATTGCATTTTACCAACTCGAAACTAAGACAAAAACATATTTGTATTGATAAGTTAGTAGGAAAACAATACGTTTCAAAATCCAGTGGGGCAATGAACCTCCTCATTCCGATGCCCATGCTTATATCTACAAAACGTATTAAAAAGATATACCCTACAACAAGGGTGGGCAATTAGCGGTCCGCGGGCCACATGTGGCCCGTCGCAGCGTTTTCAGTGGCCCGCGGAAGCATTCAGAAAAAATCTTCAAATCTAAGATTTTCTACAACTTAGTGCTGAGGCTAACTTGTCAGAGGCTTACTTCTATTTCCATTAGACGGTGCGACCCTCCGCTAAACGCGGTCTGCCAGAAGTGGCTCCCGAGCAAAATTAATTGCCCACCTCTGCCCACAGCATGCTGCGCGCTGGTGTTTGACACTATTTTGTCTATCCGTAGCGAGATCAGAAGAAACAATGTCTGAAACGTATTTCCGACCTGGTTAGAAATAGAACGATTCTTCTTACACTAGCAAGTGACAACTCAAGACCCACATATGATAGGGGTCGAGTAATTTCCAGACAAAGCTTGCGCAGTTCCATGCACGTGGAAAGCATATTTATTGCTGAAGCGATAATTCCGAGACAATAAAATGAATAAAGGGCTTTTGGTATGACATTGCTCCAACTTTAGGATATTATAATCGCATTATAGATTTACACTTGGCCAAAAAAGCATATTTTCCTAAAATACATTTAGCGCCACTAATAACCCTAGAATTTCAATCAAATTTAAACACTGCTTCACATACGTATACAGTGGACTCCTGATGTGAAGAAAAAAAAACATCAATCCCGACTAGTTCAGGTTTAAAAAGGAACTTGTGACAATACTATTCAACAAAAGCAAGTCACCGACAGCCCAATGCCTTAATGATTTGCATTACATTCATAATACGAAGCTTTCTGCTGTGGTGTCTATAAACATTTCTCTCAATTTTACAGTCAACACCACCACAAACTTTACCACCCCAAAAATTTAAACTGTTTATCGATGTATTGTTGATCTGTTGTAATTCAAAACCCTTTAACGCCCGCAACTGCCACGATCATGGCTTTTGAAGTTATGATCGGCCATAACTCGTGACCAGATTGCGCTAGACTAGAGAGTCAGCGAAGGCATCGTCGGATGCGGAGGGCAGCAACGCATCTTTTGAGGTATGTTGCGCGTGCGTGTGGCATCATTATGACGTGTTTTGGGGGAAAACTTGTTTTTCACGTTGCCCAAAAAATTCGTGGTGTTTATTCAAAAAGCCGTGGAGCTTAAACTAAATACGTTGGAAATGAAGTTTCTACATAAAAAATGTTAGTTATGACCATCTCTTTGCGAAACTAATTAAAACGCCAAAAAATCCAAACTTTTTGGGTTGTTTTTACCCTATTTTGACATTTGAAGGGTAAAATTTACCTTTCAGTTGTCCACGAAACATCTCAAAATTGCCGAACAGGTTTCCCTTGGTGTATTAAAACATCCTAACAAATTTCAAGTGAAAATATTGAGAGGAAAAAAGTTATAGAAGATTTTGCACTTAATGAATTAGCTATTCCTCTGGGGGATTAGCTAATTAGTTTGTTGTTTTTAGGCCATAACTTTCCAATCACTAACGCTAGAAAGTCAATCAAGGGTTCTAAAGATTCAGATTTTTGCCTAGTTTCCTTTATAAGAGGAAAACGATCTACCCCTTGTAGTTTTTTTCAAAAGCCCGATGACGCCATCCAAAAATCACGTGACCACGCCCACTTTTTTCGTCCAACAATTTTCCCCCAAAACGGTGATGACTCACTTTGGTTGGTAGTTTTTTGCTAGTTGGGGTCTTCAGACGTAGTCCAAGCCAAAAAAAGTTTCGAAAAAGCTCACAGAGAAGCGTGAACAAAATTTATTGGAAAATTGCCAAAAAATCTCCTCCGGAAAAGGAAAAATTGCATTTTCATCAAAATCTTCAAACGTACGGGTACCTCTTTTTAAACACAAAAGATGCGTTGCTGTCTTCCGGATCCGAGGATGCCTTCACTGACTCCAGCGCAATCCGTTCGCGAGTTAAGGCCGATAATAGCTTCTAAAGCCATGATCATGGCACTTGGCAAGTTGTGGCCAAAATTATGTTTTTTTTTGGCCAACCACAAACGCTAGATGGCTAATCAAGAGCTCTAAAGACGCGGATTTTCGCCTAGTTTTTATAAAGAAACAAAAAATTGCCTCTTGGGTTGGGGCCCATGGCCCGGTGACGTGGACCAAAAAAGCCTAAACCTAATCTTAGTATGACGTCACCACAAAAATCTCAAATCCAAAACTTGCCAATTTTTTTAAATCGAAACTACAAGGCTTTCCGCATCTTCAGGAGGTTTGAACAGCTCTCTAGCTCTAGCGGATGGAGAGTTGTGGCCAAAAATGTTCCTGGCACGATCGTCGCTTCTGCGGGCCTTGAAGGGATTGTCTTCGGTGTTTACAGATTTTCACATCAGATGCAGGGTTGATTTTATTCTCATAGTAAATGTAAGGTAACCCTTATATATAACAAATTTGACTATAAGAGCAATGGATAAAGACACTTTACAAAGCGATAAACAAAATGAAATGTACCAATCATGATAAAAAAAAGCTTTTAGTTTCCATTACGAGCAACAGCATAATCCTGCACAAAACACCAGAATAATCTTGAACGTATTTTTGCATCCCCAAACAATGACTTTTGATGCACCAGGCCACACACATGTCAGCATAAACATCACGTGAATGCGTGCGTATATTTAATGCAAAGCAAGCTTGTGGTTTACTTTACACTGTCTGGCGCTGCAAAATTGCTTTCATCTTTAAACTGCACTTTTTTATTGCATTCTTTGTTTATCTTATTAATTCCCACACTTTCGTTGTCATCTCTAGTACTGGACATCCCACGCTTCACTTCCACCGTTTGCATGCAGCACGGAATGCACAAGTTGTAGATGGCCTGCGAGGAAAACGTATATACAGTAATATGTAATATGTTAACCAAACTAGTTTCGGCCTGTGTTCATGACCTGTCTTTACAGAAAAAGAAATGCCATTGCCAGCTTGGCAGTTTTGGTAAAATGCTCGAATGCGGTTGAATAATGATAGTTTTGAGAAGTTCTGCTGACGTTCAACAAGAAATATTCCAACTTACTCTCTTCATGCGATGCAAAGTTGTGAAGAAGATGATTGGATTCAACAACGACTGAGTAAAGGCCAATAAATTAAGCAGCTGAACTGTTTTCCTTGAAGCTGTGAATTTTTCAGGATCTTCCAAAATGCAATCAAGTAAAATCAGTATATTTGATGGAACCCTGTAAACATAATGTCTTAGTAAAATTTTCAAAAGCTTCATGCTCCGAGCTCCGTCACTACTCTTGATCGATAAAACATTCCTTTGCGTTATTAATAAAAATGATCTCTTGAAAAGCACTTCTCTTATTTGCGGTATATTCCTGGACAACAGAGATGTTGATAGTGACAGTTGCTAGTTCAACTTGAATATGAAATATTTTTCGTATAATCAGCTGGCAAATGTCTATGGAAAGAAATCCTTTCTCGGCAAGGAACAATCAGACACTAAGATCTTACAGAGTATATATTTCGCCTACGAAGTAGTCATCATCAGCTACAACCGGCCAATTGTGATATAACAACAGATCTGAAAGTTTGTAATGAGAAAAATCATGTGATACCTTGATAACCAACATTCGTAAAAACCAGTAAACATGCAAGCAAGATTGTCCTTTAAAATTGTTTCCTAAAAGTATGAAAACGAAACTAACAACACAGAGAACAGTGATTGTCTTAGCAATTTGAGGGCCCTTTGACAAAAAAAGTGAAAGATAAAAAAGTCATCACTTACAAGCATCGAAATCATATTTCTTAATGCATTTAAAATGTGTTTTTTATTATAATTGTTTTTAACACACGAATTTATTTACCTGTTCTTTTGTAGTATGTTATGTTTCCCATACATGCACCATAAGCCACTCCACAAATAACGCAGTTGAACGCAACGTACAGTAAAATTTACCATGCCACTACTTCTCCATGGACATTTAAAAATTAAGTTCTGCTTCAAACAGAAACTGAGAGCGATTTATGTGACATTGCATCAGCAGTTATTCAATTATACAGTTGACCATGCGAAAACACTTATACTCATTTGCGCTTACATTTTTCTGTAATTCTCTCTAACAAAATCAGTTTCTCAAATTCTCTCATTTTACTGTTTGGGCAACGGATTTATCTAAGGGCTAAGTTCAATTTGTGAAAACTTACTTGTTCTTTGGTAAGCAATGCACTGAGTTGCTGTAAATTTATATTGCGAACAATATAGACACAAATATCGAATGCATAATTTTATTCAACGTTTCAGCTTATTCGTAAGCCATCATCAGGAATAAATAAAAAGATTCCTGATGATGGCAACAATTACTTTTCTTGGATTTTCACTGTTTTAAAATATAAATAGGCATGCGTCTTTATAGTAAATCATCTGAGAAAGAAGTGACCAAGCACAATTTGTTCTATGATGAGACTCGAATAGAACTAACTAATATTTACAAATTAGCGGTGGCGAAACTGATACATAAATTTTAATCCAAAAATCTATGAGCATCATTTGATCACGTCTTTATGAAATTAGAAAATATCAAACCCATACTACTGGGGAACGAATTAACGAAATACTCTTAGAATACAGTATTCCCAGACCGAGACAATGCATTGGACAAAAATAAACTGCTTACATGGGACCAAAATATGGGGAACATATGATTCAATAATTTTGTAAAAGAACTTCAATTTCATATTTTCACATTAAAAGTACAAAAATGTATTACTATGTGAATGCTAGCAGTAGCACATTTCTGAAATTCTTTCTTTTGCAGTTTATTTATCAAAACATAACAAGACCATAAACTGCTAAATTTATCTAAAGTGGTCTGATTATTGATCATGCACATCTGACATTATTCACAGCCTTTTGTCTCTTTTTATTAACCTCAAACATTTCTTGAATTTTATATAGAATTTGCTGTAATTGGTGTCCACTAGTGGCGGCTCGTGGTGAAAATGGCCGGGAGGGCTGCGAAATTTCATCTCTGGTTGAACATAGATATAGGATTGTCGCCCTGGCTGTTTTTATAATTAGTGGCGTTTCCAGTCACTCCAGCAGAGTCCTAATCTTATCAAACTCGTAATCTTCAGTTGCCCTTATTGATACATAGAATACATTCACTTTAGTTTAGTGAAACCAAACCCAAACCCTAAAGCGTAAACACGAACACAAAAGAATTAAACCGGTCCCATCATAAGTATGACGCATAATCACTGCCACCAAAGCTGCAAAGGCGAGAATCGCACCCATCACCACTCGCACACAAGACTTCGAACATTCCGCTCGACTACTAAGGCATTACTGATATTATGACAAAGCTTAGCATTTTTTTCAAACCGTGTTATGGCAGCAGTCCCAGGCTAGAGCCACTTTCTTTGAGCTGGTACTTTAATCAATTCTTTCAAATGAAGTTTAAATTTTCCAAAAAATTTCAAACAGTTTATGATTTAACACAAAATTAATGTTTTTTCCAACTGGATTGTTATGCTTTTCCAGTAACAGTTTGTATCCTGAATCAATTAGAATTACAGCTACACTGCCCACCTTACCAAAAAATTAAAGGTCTACTTGAATGCTTATAAGCTTGCCAGATTCCTCATGATTCAAAATTTCCACATTTCAATGTTTTAAATCAGGTCACACCTTTTGATGTCCAAGAATGATATCCACCAACTACTGCCGTACATGTTCAAACGCCAACCCTAGACAGCTCATCAGTTTAGCCTACTGTTGCAAGCTGCACTGGTGCAGATAAACGAAGGGCTGTATTTTCGCAGCCCGAGATTGGTGACCACATTTGAATCCAATGCCGCCAATATCGCCAAAGTACTAGTAAGAACATTGTTAAACTTAATTTTAAAATTCAATATCCAAGGAAATCAAGTAGTAAAAAACAGTCAATATAATATTTATTCCGTTTATCTTTAAAAATTCATCGTCAAAATAACTAAAACGCTTTGCGATAGGCGGATATACCACCATGTTTATTGTAGCCAATTTTTTGGTTTCTTTCCTTTAGGGCTGTGCCGAAGACAGCCCCGAAATCGCCAAATTCGTCGGTAAGTGCGCTGAAACGTCATCGCATAAGCGGTGTCGTTGGAAAAGAGCGAAACATCGGTTTTGTTGAATTCCTAGGAAACGTTGAGTGAAAATGGTGTCAGAAGTACCGAAAATGATTGTGTTGTGAAATTTCGCAACTAACTCCAAACTTAAGACAAGTTTGACCGTTTGGCGGAAACTTTCGCCTTATATTTTTCAGGGAAGGCTGCAACCCGGCAGCCCGTCTAGACGAGCCGCCCCTGGTGTCCACTAACACTGATTTAGTTTAGTAGTAAAAAACAACATCTACTAAAATCCAATTTTTGGTATTTCTTTTTTCTCCTTTTATTCATTCAAAAGGTACCTATCCAGTGAACAATTCGGTTATAACAGGTGTTGCAGTCAAACAGCGTCGCCAAGAAGTACCAAGCAGCTAAAACGTTCAGCTAGGGGCGCACGCGGGAGGTGACAGGGGGCTAGAGCCCCCCTTAACGGAAATCGCCTAAACACAAATTTGTTGCTGACATTTGTTAAAACACAAAACAATTCCGCACATGCATACATAGC
>JGI24021J15306_10007321_pt1 | contig 13433 bp, 4 predicted proteins | sample Ectturendosymbi1_FD_15306 | JGI IMG/M metagenome (IMG submission 15306) | reverse complement strand
TACGTTCTGTATTGTCTGATTTTATCAACCTGCGTTCTGCAGAGTGTGTGTGTTCATACTATGGACTTCGTGTCTGCTCACAAACAAATAAATTAAACTGGAACTCTGCAAAACTCAACTGCTAACCAATCTAACGCCTCACAATGGCCAGAAAGCACATTAAAGCCAGCATACACTCCCGTAAAGATAAACAACAGTGCTGGCAACAAGCAGCATGGTTTATGAGTCAGTGCGTGACATTTTGTGAAGTCTAGAAAGCATATGGCAACATGGTAAACTTCAATAAATTTTTGGCTTGGCTAGATTAAAATTAAGTCTCTCTCTTGCTTCAGCACAAATCAAACACTTGTGTAAAGACAAAAAATTAGACTGGGGTACAACGAAACATGTATTCTGTTTTTCCATTCTTCTGCCAACCACAGTTTTCTTTGGCGTACAGTTCCTGAGTTCTTTCTTGTTTGTCTTGTAGGTCTTTCCCCAACTGTTCTCTTGCTTTAGTAAATGCCAACATTTGTGGAAAGCAATAGCAGTAGGGACTGACTTCTCAGATCCAAAACAATAATAAAACAAGCTCTAGCTGGGCAGCAAGCTCGTGATGAATCTGCCTGATGCAAACTTGCACATACCTGTCTTTCAATAGTTGTAAGCCACAATAGTGACGTACACAAGTGAATACATTACAATTTATTTCACAGGGAAACTAGTTTCATGTAGTTAACACATCTTCAGTCCTTATTCAAACAGTTCAGGCAGTAATAAAACCTTTATGGGGTACACAGGTCTGCCAAGAGTTGTTGCACATGTGAAGTTGTTTGCCCATTGCATAGTTTGGGCGATTCCACAATATACACATACACACATACTTAAATATAGGTTGCCATTGTGTATCCACCATGGTCCAGCTTACCAAATAGACATTCTTAATTTTAGCTGAGGGCACCATTCCAAAGTAAATAATTTTCTGTGTCAAGCATGTGCACATAAAATCTTGAATGCATTTAGGGGAGTTATTTGGGACACCAAAGATGCTTCTACTCTTCAAATCCACAAAATGAGACAAAAAGGATAGCCCTGTCAAAGATAAATTATAGGATATGACAGCTAGAAAAAAGTAAGCCTGGTAGAACCAAGGGGTGACATATGCTAAACAAAGAAGACAACTTACATATCTGGTATTAGAAAAAATGTGATTTTTCTTTGCTTATGCAAAATACAGAAGTGTGAAGGTGTGCTGCCCCAGCAGTATAAACAACTAGATGAAAATAGGGAAAAAATTCAGATATAGGCTGGACTCTAATTACTGGTAAGAAAAGTATTAGCAGAATATCAGACCATTAGGTACATCTATATCAAAATATATCATGGGATGCCAGCATCCTTTAAAAACCACAGCTGTATATAGCAACAGCAGCAACCATAAAAAGGAATCTTTTACAAATCACAAAGACAACTTATCGATTAGTTTCTTTGCTTGAATTTCATGCTTGCTACAGAACTTAAGTCCACCAGCCTCATTCTGCTTAAATGTTTGTAAAATTGTAATGCTTTGAAGCAAACATGCCAGAAGTAACTCATGACTGCAACCAATGCACATTTATGCCTTAAAACTAGTAACAAATAAGAAGTAATAACATACTTCAACTAAAATGGAGCTCTTGCCATCAACATGATTGTTTGCAATGCTGAGCTCTGCAGGAGAAGAACCAATGAAGACAACTACAAGAACTTGTGGAGCTGTGATAATCTGAATAGACAGCAATGTATATTAGAAATTAGACAAGAAAATATAACAGCTAAATGCAAAAACTCATGTTCATCACAGGCACAAATTTGCAGTATGACTTATTTGTATAACAATTTATCTACTTTTTTATAGTAGGTAAATTGTATTTATAGAAATCATTTTATAAAAATAATATCCTTTGCTATATCCAGAATCTGGGTTTTTTGCTGAGACACTTTAGTCACTTATACCATTGTAGTATTGAAACTCGCCATAACACTAATCATTGGTCTATATTTCTGACCGAATTGACTTAACTTTTTTCGGTCTTTTAAAAAATGTCAGTCTATGACCGAAAAAATCTTAGTCCAGAAGTGCTTCGTAGAAATATAGCAGTTCATTTACCTTTTTCATCTTTTTAATCACGTAGTATAGTTACGGCTATATATATCAGTAGAAAAATAAAATACGTAAAAACTAACACTGGCCTTATAGGACTGAAAGTTATATACCCTACTTCTATCATAACAACTAATTTCGCATACTTTTTCATAATGCATTTTAGTCTGCAACCCTAGCTGGTTTTCTATGTAATCAAAACGAGTCAAACAATAAAATGACATAGAAGTATTATCAACAACCAAAGCAACAAACTAAAAGTTTAGCACCTACATTTGCTTTGGCTGGTAATTTGATTATTAGACTGTTCAGCTTATAATTTGATGTTCTAACAACTTGTCTTTTTTTCGTAAAAAATTTTTAAAAATCTTTTCATTATAAAAAATATTTCCATTGTAAAATCACTTCAAACATACTAATAATGGTTATTGAATGATGCATAAATTATGCAAACATGAGCAAACCTACACTAATTTGTGCATACATCTAAACACACAAGCACAAATATGCAAGAAGATGACATGATCCATAACTTCATAAATAAATGCTCATAATAACAAAACAGCATTTCTACATGAAACAAATAAATTTATTACAACACAAAATCATATACACTACCGTGTAGATATAGTGCACCAGTGCCAACCAAATCTGACATTTGGAAAAAGTTCCAACAGAACTAGAAAAAGCATCATCTATATCCGTAAATGTATGCATAGAATTCTAGCTGCACATGTGCTCTGCTTTAACACCAGATCTGCAACCAATGCACTCAAATCAAAACACCTTGATGTTGTACCAAGTTTCAGTATTCGCATATGAAGATACTAAATTTGTTTTGCCTATAACAACAAAGTATGCTAAAATGTAAAGAAACAAGCATTTGAAGCAACCAGCACAAGCATTGCCACAATAGTCTTGCAACATTTTTTCATGTGAAGAGAAAAATCTTTAACATGCCACAAAGTAAAAATATGAAAACTTCAAGACTATTTCCAGAATAGCGCAATAAGATGCCTGACAAACAAAGTGAAAAAATAATGCTAGAAAAAATAAATCACTTTAGATATGGCAATATTTGCTATACTGTGATTAGACCGAGGTTGCTGCATCAAATCCAGTCAACTGACAGTGAATGTCAGGTGCCGAACAACGCCACAGTACATAACAAACCAATAAGGGAGATAAAAAGCTTAACATTACTGATACACAAACACTATCCCACAACACTGATTGTGGTATCCTGATAAAATTACCACATCACATGTTTAATGACAAAAATTATTAGCCAATTTCAAAAACTTGAACTATTACTGTAATATACAATGTCAACAAAAGGTCAGTTAACATACACATATAATACAAAGAACACATAATGCTTTTCTACAAACTAGACAAAAAGTACCTCTTTAGCAGCAACTTGAAGCATTACAAGACTTAATTTTAAACATCAAAACGTCAGAAGCCTGGAAAATGTGGAAAAACATGCTTAAACCCAATAATTTGATATGTAATAATGAACATTTAAAAACGATCTAAACATTGTAGAAGCATAAATAGCTCAATCAAGAAATTCATGGTTCATAGTGTAAACAAATACTTACTTGAAACAAAGTTAATTTGATGTTAAAATTTATATAAGAACATAATATTAATTTAAAGATACAAACAAATTACACAGTATCTTATTTTTAGAAGAAAAGATATGTTAATGCATGGACAAAAAGCACTTGTGTCAAATCGTGATTGGCCATATAGCAAAGGCTAAGTAATTTAACTTATTAACTGGCATTTTCTTTGGTAAAATTAGTTGTTTTAAATGTCTATACACTCAAGTCAGTAGCAAAACCATGCAAGTTTATTAATTTAAAAAAAAACAAAATGCAACTTCAAAGGCTATTGGTAATGTAGCATACACCTGCTAATTAGGAAGGTAAAAATATTCATTACTAGGCTGTTAAACTTAGATACCACTAACAATTTTCTGGTACCCCATAAATACATGTAAACTGAGCATGAGTTACATAGCACACTGGTCATTCCGAAGCGCTGTAGATGGACAAACATTTTAAAAGATAAAACAAACATGTATAACATTGAACTGACATTCATCAATATCACAAAAAAGAGTTAAAAGTGCAAGGAAAGCTTGACATGACATTGGGGACTACACAGAGCCAAGCTTTAGATTATCTTCCCCAACACAAAAACTGCTAACAAGAAAACTGCAAAATTTTAGGAAATGTGAACAAAACAACTTAACATAGTAGTTAAAAACACTGTGGAGAAGCAGATTAACATGCAGCATTGCATAACTTTTCCATTAAGCTACACACCAAAGCAGCTTGAGGGGTGTGAATCACCATGTTTATTTTCTGATCAACTGTGCATAAATGAAACAGATTTTCCTTATCATTTAGCTTCCATTCTAAGGAGTGATAACTGAGTGACACCAAAAGTGCTTTGTTCTCAACTTTTATAAAATGAATACCTCTGTGGTTCACCCCAATATAAAGTGGAACAATTCGTTGAATTCGCTCAGCACCAAGATTTCGTGTTGCATATGCATAACCGTAAAAAAATGCAGAACCATATGCTGGAATTTGAGTCCAGCAGTATCTCAAGTAAAGTAACTGCAACTCTGAAATTTCACCTGGACCTTGTTCACTAATTTCTTTGTACTGGGTCAAAAGTTTATGCACCCACCCATAGGCACGAGTCCGTATGTTTCCAGGGATAACATGAGAAGCAACATCATCAGACACAAATGAAAGTTTGTGTCTTTTAGAGTCATATGGTCCGTGCAATATTCTCATGACAATTGATGCCATAGCCAATGTAACTTCTTCAGTACTTGGATAAAGACCTCTTAAAACCTGAGCTACAGCCTCTTCATATAAAAGCCTGATAGACATAATGTCTGTAACCCCTTCCTCAATGTTTGGAAGCAACAATGCATCACGTTTCAAAACAATGCGAGGTTTTTCCTTAACACATGCCTCTAAGGAAACACCACTCAAGCTGATTAGGATTTCAGGCCATTTGAGTATTTCACGAAGCAAACTGTGCTCTTGCTTTAATTGTAAGTGTAAGCTGCTGGAAGTTATCCACAAAGCAAAGTATTGCTTAGAAATTGCTGGAAGATGTAAATTGTCTAGTACATCTTTTGCCCGTGTGTTGCTTCCATGTTTCAATTCCAACACTTTTTCTGAACCATCCATTTTAAGCACAGTAAGTTTCTGATAAGGTTTATGATTGAGCTCCTTCAGTGACTGAACACATTTCACCCAGTCTTTTGATCTAATTTGTTCACAACACTCAATAACTGATCTGACTTGCTTATCTTTTGCATGTCTGTCAATGAAAGGATGGTCACATAATAATTTGACAATTTGAACATGGCCACACCCAGCAGCCAAATGGAGCAGGCTTGTCTTGTTTTTATTGCACAAATTAGGGTCACAATTCCATTCTTCTAACAGAACTTTTACAGTTTCTACTCTGCCATACCAACAGGCATAATGTACAGGTGCCCAACCTTCATGATCCCATGCCTCCACTCTGCTTGAATCAGTTTGAAGATGTTGCTGTAGTGATGGTATGTCTCCATCAGCAGCAGCTCTATGCAAAGGAAATTCTTCAACCCAACTAAGTTCTCCAAGTTCTTCTGCAGGTTGATCACCTTTGAACCATTCTTCTCGATCAGGAACTTTGATGTTTTCATAGCTGGGCTCTGCTTGCCGAAAGAATGGATTTGTCACAAGCATTTCTACTTGATTGTATGGTGCTGAGTCTGTTCCATACAAAGCATTATAAACCACATAGTCACATTTATCTAAATTTTTCATTTTTTCCATCACATCCTCTGGTGTGAGGTTGTTTTCCAAAAGAAACCATCCTTGGTTCTGTTCAGCAGCATAAGCAGGGTTTGTGACATTTTCTTGTATTCTCTCTAATGCTGAAGGCCGAAAAAGAGCAGTGAGAGCACTAGGTCGCAAAAATTGTTTTTTATACCATTGACTTACAAGCTCAACCAATTGCTTTGTTTCTGAAGGATATGGATTTTCTCCCTGGGTAACATCAACTAAAGCTTTGTGCAGCAGAACAAACCGTAATTTTTTCTCAGAAAGAGCTACACTTTGAAGCAACAAATCAATATCCTGTCTCACAAGTATTGGGACAACATATAATGCAATATTATGAGGAGTTCCATCAACATAAACTTGCCTTGCTGCTGCATGAATGATGCGCTTAGATTTCAAAGCAGGTGATGCCTGGTCAGATTTTAGTAATAGCTGACATATATAATCAGCAACAACTTTTTTTTTAAGAAGTTTTTGCATTTTTGAGAAATCCCCAGGTATATAAAAAACAGCATGTTTTTGATTCAACTTTTCTTTGCCACTCTGACTAGAGCAATCCTTCACAGCCAGCAAAACTTCACAGTCGTTGCGTTTATAAGCTAAAGCAACATCTTTTGTCACTGTCAATTGTTTATCATGTTGTCTCATCAGTGCAACAAACATCTTCAAACAACCAAACCTTCACACTACATTATAACAACACCTCCAGCAACTTATCTAATAACTAGATCTGTATAAAATAAAAACATGCAAACTGAGCAAAAGTTAATCATTTTGCATTCTTGTAGTAACCTTTATAAATTGGCCCACATGTTCAAGCCAAGCATGTAAATAAATGCAAAAAATAAGGTAAATTATTTTATTGAATGGATATACAATTGTGTTCAAAAGTTTAAGACCACCCAATAATTTTCATTCTAGTTGCATTTTGATTCTTGACGACTTGTTTGTTTTTTTGACATTTCTACTTTATCTTCTGAGTATTTATCGATTTTTGATTATAAACACATAACACACCGTATTTTTTTTTTAAATATGAATAATTTTATTTTTTAAATAGTTTGTATGACCTCCCCTATTTTTTGCTACTGCATCCATTATGCAAGGCATGCTATCTGCAAGATTGCAGCAGAACTCTGAGGGGATTTTTCAAGTAAACAATTTTTATTGTTGATTTTAGTGATTCTACGCTGGTAGGATGATGATCTGTCACTACTTTTTTATCACTTGCACAAATTTTTTATCGAATTTGAATCAGGACTGTTTCCTTGCAAGTCCATGACATCACCGTTTTTCTCCTGAAGAAAGTTTTTAACTGGTTTTGACCTACAGCTTGGAGTGTTATCGACATCTTACATGAAAACATTGCAATTTATACATCACCGTGTGAATAAATAACTTGCCTTTGGGGAGATCAAAACACTGGGTGCCATTCGTGTATACCTGGTTGGAGGAAATATAGACAGCTATACAATTTGTAGACATTGATCGCCACTTGCCAGACCATTATGCTTGGAGAGTGTTTCATGTTTTGGAATATGTAACAACCTTCATATCTGACACCAACTGGGTCTTCTAACAAAATGCTTGCAAGATGGAAAATAATAATTTCCTTCCGTTTTCAGCAGTCAAACCAAGGTGAGCTTTTGCAAAAACACATCTTTTAGCTTTCATGGAACATGTAAGCCCAGGATTTCTGAGAAGTTTATAGGTTTTAAGCCCAAATTCATCACTCAAACAATGTTTTATGGTAGATATACTGGCATCTGCGTAACAAAGCTTTTCGAATCTTTTTGCTTGAAGTCAAAGGGGAGTGCACTACCATCCTCTTCTTCATATGATCATCTCTTTGGCTAGTAACCTTGGGCCTACCAGCTCTGTGCAAAACCTGAAAAACATTTTGAATCTGACAATCGCCTGATGGATTACAGTCTTGCTAAACTTCAGTTTTTTTACATTCGTTTATCTGAATACTCCTTTCCATGCATGGTAACAATTTTTGACCTCTCCACAACACATAATCCCCTTTTTCACCTGTCTTAAGCAGCAAAACTTAAGAGAAATTTCTTGCAATTCCAAGGACAACGGGTTAATTCACAGTATATTTAAAAGCTCAACTAGTGTATTTTTTGACGGTTGGTTGGCAGATGGCATGTCACTCTTGTTTTTTTACCCTGATGAAGTTGACTTTAAATTCAATAAAATGTTGGCAGTGTCCATTTTACATTTATCTGTTTACGATTTTCTGATATACCAGTTGAGATTGAGAGAAACTTGAATAATTTTGCTTCCAAGAGAAGCAGTTCATTAAAAAGCTCATTCATAAAGGTTGTAACTGAATCATCTTTCATGCAAAACTCTTTTTGAAACATTAAAGATAATGCATGATAACATTTATAACAATTTTCCCAATTTATTGTAAAAACCAAATTTTAGGCACGTGGTCCCAAACTTGCTCACATCACTTTAATCTTATGTGCACTGAGTCAACATTCAGTTGCCCACATAAAGAAGTTTTTATCCCACACCCACCCTGCATTAAGTTCAACTTGCGCCTCCTCTCACCTGCGTGCATAGCTCTGCGGCTTCTTGCACACACCTGCAAATGTGGGTACCTAGAACCTGTGCCAGTTAACCTGCCTTGCACAGGACTTTCATCTATGACATATGGTGAAAGCCATTTGAAATAGTACAGATGATGAGGAAATACCACAGTTATCCATAGACCAGGATGACACACCATATTTGCCTACATACATTACATAGACAGCAGAGGACAGAGTAATCAACGGCTGCCAAGAAGATAGAAGACATCGGTGGTAATCATATCAGCCAGTCAGATATTTCAGATATTGCAACAGGTTACAACAAGCAACAGAATAATTCAATAATGCGGAGGATAATTGAAAAGCCAAAGGTAATTTGCAATGTCATACTATACGTGTCCGCTTGTTGCTTTATGTGAATTAAGCAATAACTGTAGGCTTATAATATAACCAAATCACCATCCATTAACAATTTTTTCTAACACATGAAAAGAAACTGGTACCCAAACAAAAAATTTACACAAAAGAGAGCATGCAAGAGAAACATGGTGATAAAAACATTTACAAAAACAATATAATAAAGGGCAAAGAATATTACACATAAAAAACGTACATAAAACAGTTGTTTTATAGTACATACACAATAGACATCAACATAACACAGATGATGGTGGGCAAGCAATGGGTGAAGAGTTGAGGCATGTACAGATGAGTAGGTGAAGCAAGCACATGTGAGGTGTGTTTTAAAAGTAATGAGACTGTGCGCATAAATCTTTTATTCCAAATACAAGTTGTAAACTGCAACATATCGCCTTCAAAGTGATCCCCTTGATATTTTACGCACTTTGGCATCCTCCTCTGCCATGCTTCCATGTACTCCTGGAAAGACCTGTCCAGGATCACTCGGAGCTCCTTCGTCACGGCTATTTTAATGGCTTCTACGTCAGGAAAACATATTCCTTTCATGATTCCCTTGAGCTTAGGGAACATGAAAAAATCACAGGGAGTCAGGTCTGGTAAGTATGGAGGTTTCTCCAGCACAGCAATGTTATTTTTGGCAAGTAATTCCTGGATGCTCAGCGCATGTGCACCAGAGCATTGTCATGGTGAAGTAGCCATGATTTTTTTATGCATTTGTCACATCTTCTCTTGCACTCACCACATTTAAAGTCGCAATGCGTCCCTGTAAATGTGCTGGTTGATGGTCTGGTCCTGTGATAAGAATTCTGTGTGCACAATGCCCCTCACATCAAAGAAAGCAATCAACATCACCTTGATTTTTGACTTGGCCATCCTCACTTTCTTCGGCCTTGATGATGTTAGACTTTTCCACTGAAGACTCTGGTACTTGGTCTCCGGATCGTACTCAATGATCTATGACTCGTCACCTGTGCTCCAGCAAGTTCAATTCGGTTTTGAGTTGTTCCAGGATGTCATAACATACCTGCACACGCTGCTCTTCCTGCTTTTCTTTCAGCAACTTCAGAACCATTTTTGCACAGATCTTCCTCATCCCCAGATCTTTCATTACAATGATTGTCCACACCCTTTCACAGTTCATATCCAACTCATTTGCAATCATTCTAACTGTCAGGCGGCGATCACCGACAATGCACCTTCTAGTGAACAAGCTCGACATTTTCTTCGGTCCTCCTTGTGGCAGGTCTCCCGCTTCTGGCGTCATCTTCGACATCCTCCCTTTCCTCCATCTCCTGTGCCACTTGAAAGCCCGAGCTCTCGACATCATGCCATCCCCATACACATCCTGCAGTAATCTGAGTGCTTCTGTTAGAGTTTTTCCAAGCCAAACAAGAAATTTCAAATTGGTTTGTTGTTCAGTATTCATTGTGTTACAGCAAAAATTGTAGGCAAAATTTTTCACATTTGATCAACACTAAACTAACTATAAATAAAAGCTTGTAGAAGAACATACAGTTAACACAGAAAGCTGAAACTGCAGTTGAAAACTCATGAGAGGTTGACCTTACATTGTAACGTGCAGCGCTAATTCCGAATGGACACATAACTCATGCAGCACATACAATCCCATTATTTTTTAAACATACCTCATGGGTGAAGGAAGTAAACAACAATAAGGGTTGTGAGGCAGAGAGCAATGCATTCAGAATACAACATTTCATTACAAAAACAAATACTATAGCAAGACCAGAAAACAATCAAAGTACTGACTAATCAGCCACTTCACATGATACAGTTCGAATAAAACGTTCAGTTTGTCTCTCAAGCAACACTGACGTCATAGCGTAGCAGATGTGTTGGAGGTCTGCTGTGTCAAAGGTTTTCGATTCGGCTCTCACCTTGGGTACTTTCATTTTGGTAGTAGCGGTTGCATGTTTTAATTCATGAGACCACTTTTTCTTTTCTTTTTTCAAAAGTTTCCAAACTTTCGGTTTATGGCTTAGGATTAGGGGTTAGCGTTAGCTTAGTGTTAGGTTAGCATTAGGGCTATGATTAAGGTTAAGGTTAGGTTTACCTTTTACATTTAGTATGTTTCCACCAACCTACTGCACTCTCGTTGTGCGCTACTGTAATGTTGCAGATGTTGGATTAATAAGGTTTCAAATATAAAGAAGGTCCACAGGCACACCTGCAGCCACTGCCAACAATCAAATGTTAATACATTAAGAAAGTGGCTATGAAACCATCCATGGATCTTCTCATTTCAAAGCTTATTCCACCATATCGCCTCACATGACATGTTTCGAATAAAGCGGTCAGTTTGTCACTCAAGCGGTATTGGCCTATAGCATAATCATAATGGATAAATAGGTTTCAAGTCTGCCATGCCAGTGGGTTCGCCTCTTAACTTGGTGCCTTGCGTTTTTGTAATACTAATAGTGACTGCTTGCACGTTTTAATCCATGGGACTAGTTTTTCTTTACTTCTTCAAAACTTTCCAAACTTTTGCTTTAGGGGTTAGGTTTACGGGCTAGCGTTAGGTTAGTGCTGGGTTAGCTTAGCATTAGCTTAGGGTTATGTTAGGGCTAGGATAGGGTTAGGTTATCTTAGCATTAGCACTACAGTTAAGTTATAGGGTTATGTTAGGGTTAGGTTAGGGCTATTGAATGTTAGGGTTTTTAGGTCAGGGTTAGGTTTACCTTTCGTGTTATCTATGTTTCTACCAAGCCCACTGCATTCTCCTCGTGTGTTACTGTCACGTTAGAGGAGATGGTCGAATAAGGTTTCAAGGACGGTTCTGTAGCCACTGCCATTACAGTTTCCTCCAATTCCACCTCCACCGCAATCCCAGTCCCACATGCGCTAATTTTGCGGCAAGTAGGAGTAGTGTTTGTTGTGGTTAATCGCGCGATTGGTGATGCATAACGAAACAACACATCAGCGAAGAAGCCAAAAATAGTCCAGAGCAGAGCCGGTGTCAAGCGAAATTTCTGAGCTGACTCTGTGAAATTTCTGACCTGTTATTGTTTTTCAGTTATTTTGCTTCTCAGAATAAAGAAATAAGGTCTGGCAATTACTTTTTTTATGTGTGTTGTGTAAATTAAAACATTCTGATTTTTTAAATTGAAACAAAAATTTCAGTGTCGCCCAGTGCCTAAAATTCGGTGATACTGGGCTGAAAATTTTTACAACTGGGCGGAAGTATAAAAAATACTAAAAAATTAAAAAGTCTGCTTACAAACTTATTACATTGCGGGCCACTTAAAACAACCTCGTGTGCCGCATGCGGGCCGCCTGTTGGGCAGCCTTGCTGTACAGTAAAGCTTATGTAACGATTTGCTTGTTATTGATTGCGCAGTCCTTTATGACAGGGACTCCAAACTTTTTTGTCCTAGGGCCATATAAGCTATTAAATCAGAGTTCGAGGGCCAGACATCTTACGTAATGTGATTGTTTCGGGCACAGGCGCAAAACGGGCGTTCCCCCGTGGAAATTGGGTCAAAGAAACAAACATTTCTACAAAACCTGAAGTCATCAGTTTAATTCCAATTAATTAATTCAATCCTTGCAATGACAGTTTATTTGCCCGTATGACACACTGTAGCAACTGCACAAGAGCCAGGTTCACTATTCTGGTGTCATGCGCAGTGATGAGCTTGGAGTTCACTCATGTCCGTGCACTTCCCTGCAGTGGCAGATTGCGAAACTTCCTAGCGCGTTGTTCAACTGTTGGTCTTTATTGTGTAACAATAAAATGGCAACAAATCTTCTAATGTTCACTGAAAGTTACGATATTGCGCGTTTTGCCGCAAGTGACTGATGAACGCAGACATTTTGGCAGTTAATGCAGCGAGACAGCGACTGCTAAGAGGTAAGCCACATAGTTTTATACTGTGTGAAAAGAAGCATGAGTATGTTTATTTGCATTGCATCGTCAGAAAACTGAAAAGGATAAGCAAAATATCGACGTTGCCGTGAAAAACGACTTTGCCGTGAATAAGTGAAAAATTTGCTGCAGACGCCTATGTCCTTCAGGATAGGTTATTCTACCAAATCAAGAAATTTTCGTAAAAATAGTATTTTTCGTTATTGACAAAATGGATTTGCGGGCCGCAGCTTGGAGACCCTGCTTTATGCCATTCTCAAGTCAAACCTGTCACGGCTCAATGATTGGCCGCTTAACGTAAGTGCGTTCCTATTCGGACATAAAGATTTTTGTGGTTGCTCCACGTAGCCGAGCTTACACTTCAACTGTAAAGAAAACTTGCAACTGTCGCTAGACGAACAAAATATTCTGCGAGGACCGACAAAAAGCGTCGCTATAGGTGAAATGACAATATAGCCGAAGTCATTATGGCCGAACCAGGGCTGTGGAGTCGGAAGTCCCGTCATCCAACTCCGACTCCGACTCCTGGCAATTTCGATTATCCGACTCCGACTCCAACTCCGACTCCGACTCCGGGCCGACTCCGACCTCCAGCT
>JGI24021J15306_10007320_pt1 | contig 13433 bp, 10 predicted proteins | sample Ectturendosymbi1_FD_15306 | JGI IMG/M metagenome (IMG submission 15306) | reverse complement strand
CCCCCCCCGCACAAACGTAAAGCCCCCCTATTGACGACTTTCTGGCGACGGTTCTGTGCTAAGACTCTGCCGAAGTTACTCTCAATCACCGACGGTACCGGAAGAAAACGTTCTCTGGTGGCCAATTACTTTTGTCTTGCGTAAACTTCATATAATAATAAATTTGCTGTGTTACGAGCTTCTGCCAATTCAGGGTACAAGAACGCTGAGGTAGTTGTGGATGCGTTAAAGAAATTGTTTTTTGAGTGTTTTCCTTCAACGCAAGAAGTGAGCTCGTGTGCGCATTTCTATAATGGTAATTTTATTACATTTTGAACAGGGTTGCATAATACGGGTTTGAAACCAACGTTATGGAAATAATGTCAAACTTGATGCCAAGCATGCTGACTGCTGGCGTCGCATTTGAATGTCTTGAAATTTATGGCTGACATCAAAAAATTATGTAAGACGCGAACAGGTTTTTATTTTATAAACGATATTGATTTGGTCAATGTCACTTTCAATGATTTACACAAACCATTGATTGCGGTGAGGTTAATCTTCAGCATTACCAGGATATTCAGAATATTTCTCCAGTGTTTTGTTGAGTTTCTGATCGAGCTGAGAAGCAGTGACATGTTGAGCAACTGGCCACCACTGCTTACAGCAGGGTGGGGAACCTGCGGCCCGCGTGAACATTTGACATTTGATATGGCCTGCAACAGAATTTTCGTTACCCAAGTTAGACTACAACATCGCATCAAAACGAAGCTCCAGGATAAGCAGGTACTTAGATAGTAAGTAAAGAGAAGCCACTCTTCCTCATAGTTAGATAAAGGTAGAATTTTAGGATAAAATTAATTGATGTTGCGGCCCGCCAGCGATAATGCACAATTCATGCGGCCCGTGATAGTAATTAGGTTCCCCCCCCTGCTCTAAACACAACCCCTGACCTGCAGCGTATTCACGAGTTCTGCGACCACGGAAGGTTATCAAGAATGCTGTGTGTATTTTGCATGGCATTTCATCCATTAGAAAGAAGCACTCACGTTGAAAATACCACAAGAACATAGTTGTTGCGAGCTTCGTCAGTTTCGCTTTCTATATCTATCGAAAGCAAGCTTTTCACAGCCCCAAGAATCAGACACTACGATCTTATGAGAGTATATATTTCGCTTGCGGAGTAGACATCATTAGCTATTGATCCTATTACTACGAAAATACTTTAATGCGGTGTTGCTGTTATACCTTGCTTAGTTTGGTTTTTGTTGTGTCCACTAAAATTGGTCGCACCAAACTCTTGTATAAAAGTAGTGGGACGCTGTAATCTTCAAACGCATTGCGAAACATGTGTCTATCGAGCAGTAAACGAATTTCCATTCCCGTGCATGAATCATCACATCGACTGAAAATGAATTTCCCAAACACATGAGTGGACGCCTTGTCCAAGCAGCATAAGTTTTGGGACACCCTTGCAACGCTGCACTGTAGTCCGCAACTGTTTGACGCATTTTCGTCTTTAGCTATTTTGACGAATATTTGCGATATATGTGGTAACTGCAAAAGATTATGTGGTAAAGTTAAACCAATTTCTTCTGGCGGCTTAAACTTGCCTGCATCGCATTTTGCTTCCATCGATCCTATAAACGCATTACGTATGTTAAACCTTATACTGAGAGCAAGATACTTTCATTTACGTCTATTAACCAACTGCTCCCTTTGCCTACAAGTACCTTCGTCCTAGGGAGGTCCGCAACCCAAATGACCCTTGGTCCTTCGCAGCCTCCCACTCCCCCATACACTTTATAAATCGGTCTACTTTGAGCATATCACAGCACTATGCAACGGTGCTAAACATCCGAGCAACCATGTTGGCGTCATTCGTGAGTGTGACCTTTAATAGTTTCACATATCTACGCTTGTGTTTCATCAAAGTAATCGTGTTAGGGCCATCAAGCATGTACCTTTCTACTACTGCCACATATTTATTTTCGTGTTGTTTCATGTATTTGTGAGTTCCTTGTTGTTTTCTGTTATTTTTTTCTATTTCCTGTTACTTTTTTTTCTATTTCCTGTTACTGTCATATATGCTTATTGCATTGCGTGTGGGAGTGAAGACGTTATACAATACAAATTATTTAGTGTTGAGGTGAGCAACTCTTGCCATTGCAGCTTTTCAAACATCAAAACTTGAGATTTCGTAAGCATTTCGTGGTTTACCTGCAATCAGAAGAAAATTAACCACCTCTGTGCGTTTCGCCCTGCCAAAGTCTATTGCGTTGCGTGTGGCAAAAAAACAGAATTTTGCTGTTTTTACAAAGCACGCATCAAAAGTAGCGAATTTTTAAGAATACCATGAATTAATCTCGTATGGCGCCCACTGCTGATTGAATTAAATCAAGACAACGCGAGTGCAAAGTGGCCTTCATGTAGAAAAGCAGCGATGAAATGTTAATTGTTTCCATCTCAAAAGACCTTGGCCGTTTTTGTTGTTGCGATTTCATTTGAAGCATAAAAACTCTTCATTGAAATCATTATGTACTTTTCGCACACATTATCTAGGATGGGCTTTCATAATTATCTGATGTTACAGTTCAAACAAGCGCATTTTTATTCCAATATGTCATTTTGGTAATTGTTCTCTGGAGCTGGCGATTCACATTAGTTTATTTGTGTTTTATCCCAGACTCAATATCCATAACTGCACGCGTTCATGGTGATAAACACCAAACAGCGCTGACAAAGCAACTGTACGTGCACAGTAAATAGCACAAGTTCGCGCCCACATCCCTCTGCGCTGCTATAGTCGGTGGCGTAACTGCCGGGGGGCAGAGGGGCGAAGCGCACCCCCTCGAAAGCTAAATGCAAAAACCGGGCCGCCCCCACCTAGCTTATATTTCGATTTTAGTATTCTTTTGGTTTTCAGTAGGCTGTTGTTTATTGCGTTCTTCGTAGTATTTTCCGTTAATTTCGGGTTTTATTATAGCCCTCCATATCCGGATTCACTACCATTTCTCACGTTTTTTTCTGAGTGCTGGCTAGTGGCCCCCCTACAGCGACCAGTGGGCCCCTTTCAGCTAAGTCTCCCCCTTGGCTCAAACCTCCAGTGACGCTACTGTGCATAGTTTGTGTGTCTGTGTGAGCAAGGACACATAAGCAATACCGGAAGAAATAAGCCCTTGCAAAGAGGCTGTGAAATAAAAAACTCTGTATCCCTTCTTTAACGCAATCCTAAGTTTCTGTAGCCAGCGAGGCTCTTATATTTCACCGCTTCGATTCTGCTAACTTTTCTGTGAGTAAATTGACAAGATTATAAGCTTTGTAGCCGAGAGCTGCCAAGCATGCATAACATTTGTAACACAAAATGAGGCCACGCCCAAATTGTTGAAAGGTTGAATCATGCCACCATTTGTGTACGGCTGGATTGAACAAACTTATGCAGATATGCGGTAACGTGAATTAGATTTCTAAAATATGAAAGAAAATGAGTTGTTTGCATTAATTTACGTCAAACAAGTTTTGTGTTAAGAATAGGGCAGTTTTCTGCCGCATTTAGTTCATTCAACTCATCTTTGAAGGGACTTGTCAGGCGGTGAGACAGAAGTATGAGGATGTATTGAAAACTAGCTGCAAACAGAACCACAAACTGATATCGAAACGCTAGTTTTATAAAAACAAAATTTGTGTTGAGGCAGTATAGCTTGAAATAAAAAAACGTTGCTCCACTTTAAAATCTTGTGCATGGTGCATGCATGTGATGTATCATAGGTGTAAGAGCAGGCAAATTTTTGGGGTTGCGGATGATTTTTGCCCGAATTTCTCCAAACTTGCCCGAAACGTTTACGTTTCTCTCACAGAGATCCTGAAGACCTTTTTTTGGTATGATCTCCATTAAAAAAGGTCTTCGTGTGTTTTTCTACAAACGTTGGGCGCCATTTTTGCGAAGATTTTCAGGGATTTTGCCCATAATTTCAGGCATTTTGTCCGGATTTTCAACAAATTGAAACTTTTGGGGGTGCGCCTGCGACCCCTCCTCCTACACCATTGTCTTCCTAAACCTACGCTACAACGTAGGTCGTGAGGGGAACCATTACTTTGAAAAACAATTATTTCAGAAAATTCCTCCTGTGGTGTTTCATGTAAAGAATAATTTTGATTATCGTCTCTTTCCATTGAGTACCGGGCACCAAGGTTGCGCACCTTCAGTCACTTCGACCCCTGGTGTGAAAAGTAACGATTTCTAAGGTTTGTGAACATAATCCTGAAATTGCACTTTTTGAACGCAATTTAAACCTCAGTTGTCCGCTTCCAGCATAAAACCTGGTTCACATATCGTTTATCTGCGAGTGCGACAAAATACTTTAACGTCGACAATGCAACTGTTTTCGCTGCGAGGGAGCAAATGCAATTTGCACCTATACGAGAATACCATAATAAATGACATTTTCAACCGCAAATGACAGGTATGCCACAATCAATTGACGTGAATGAGCATTCTTCATTTAAAACTAAGAAAGGTTGAAGTCAGCATTGTGAGATCTGTTCACCGTTCGATTTGAAATTTATACTTTATTTTGAATTTTGAAGAGTTCGTTCTGCACGCAATTAAATGTTGACACGACTCAAATATAGTGGGCAGGCCGTTTTAAACATGCTCACTTTATTTACACTTCTTTGTGCAGAACTTCTCACATAATGCCAAGGCTCGATCTTCACGTCACAGGGACAAGGGTAGCAACGCATCGGGATCGGGAACTTGCTTCGGAGAAAAAGAGGAGGTGAAGCGAAGAGGTCGGACAGGGTGGCCTGAGGCCGTTTGGGCCGAGGCGCTCGAGTGCAGGCAAAGCAGCTGCATGTGCAGAGCTGCTGATCGAACGCACGAGAACCAGGAAAACATGATAGACAGCCTACTGCAGTACGAAGCATGTTCTCCTGCTTTGGCAGCGTCCTACAGTCAGTACTTAAACGCAGGAACTGTAGGTTCAAATGGAGTTGGAATGCTTCTACCCGATGGAGACGAACAATGTCTTGGTATGTCGCCGGGCACACAGTTTCTTAACTACACGGCTGCCATCCTTCCCACTGATGTGCACTCTACATTCGCGACCAACATCAATTGCAATTTTGTTTCTGTTACTTCCGGACCGCCGTTCTCGCCATTTGTGCTTTCGGACAGTGCAAGCGAAGTGGCTGAGCCGAACCAGCAGGTGCAGAACATCGTGCAATCTGACATTCAACAACAGGACTTCAGATCAGAAGTTGATATTCTCCGTGAAGACTGTTCTGGAAAATTACCATCAATTGCGACTCTGAGGACAGGAGAGAAATACCATCACGGGGATGACATGCAGTTACCTGGTGTTGGGCAACTGAAACTGGTCGAGGAGAGCAGTGATTACTATAAAGATCACAGCATAGCGAAGGTCCAGACTAGTCCACAGTTGACTGAGCTTCGGCCAGTAACAATTGATATTAGCAACACGTGCTCCTGAAGATTTTAAGACTGATAAAGAAAGAACCACTGACAACCGGTGATTTTCGGCGAAGATGCTTCAACGCCGCAGTGAGAAAAAATTATTTTCGAAAGATTTCAAGTTCACATTCTTTCACGAAAGCTTCGATGGGTACAAATAACATGTGACGACCGTGTTTGACTGTGTCTTCATCCATGGTTTTGTAAATGACCTCATATACCAATACGATTTAATACAAGAATGGCCTATTTCTGCAGAGCCCGTTTATGTCCACAGACAGACGGACAGTGAATAACCGCCGTTGCTTCCTGCAAATGTTAGAAATACAACTGGTTCATCAATTTGCTTTCAAGTTGAAGACCATATCGCGTTAAATGCAGCTTTTTGTGCCAAAACATTTTTTGAATTGTGCTTTTATCCAGGGCTCATTTGGGCCTCTTTTTATGGGAGCTAAGGCCTTTATAACGTATTTTTCGTTAATTTAATTATTATTAATAAATGTACCATTGTACCATGGCCCTAGTCATGGGCACTTTTTTCCTTACTGAGTATATTCCACCCTTTTGTTGTTTTCGCTTTGAAGTTATGGGATTGACAGCTTTCTCCCGAAAATAGTTCAAAATGTTCTCCTGATTTGCAACACAGGAACATCCTATCATTTTCCAACCCACATTTCCTCTCTTACGTGTACAATTACGCATTTTTTGTTTGAAAACACAAGAGTAATTGCTTAGAACCGGGAGATGTATGAGCATCGATACTTGCATAATAAAATGGGTGACTCGATTCGAGCGAATGGTTAAGGAGATAAGACGTTTCGGTTTTATACTTTATCGGTAATGATTGAAGCGGGAGTGAAAAAACTTCAAGCGACCGATTAATATTTCCACTTCATCTGTGTGACAAGAGTGCGAAATCAAAACAACGTTGGTGTTCGACTGCCGAGTGCAGAGGAGTCCGACGCAGCCTTATGATCAATTTTACGGTGAACGAAAGCATTGTAAACACTTCAAAGTAACCGCCGCAAGCTTCAGTTATTCCTCGACACAAGGTAACAAGCTGTAGCTGCTGCTCTGCTTCGGTATGTCGGGTTCTTTATTCATGTAATTTTGGATTGGAACTCTACAGGAAGTTGCGTTGGCATCGAGAATATCAAGGTAAAAACATGTGATCAGGGCGGGCACAAGATGGCCTTGACGTTTCTATGTTGTGATTAGATTTTCAGATATGACTGCAGCTCAAAGTGAAATGCTAAAAAGCTGTAAATTCCCTCTGGTATCACTTTCAGCATTAGCGTTAAACATGTAAATGATCCACAGTCATCGGTTTTGATGTCCAGCGGATATCACGTAACACGGATTTCGGAATGTGCTGTGATTTGAAACAGGAAAGCACCGTGGTCACGAACTGACTGACGGAACTTGAGGCATGCAGCAGCTTCTTTCAGAGAAACCAAAGTTAATCTCTCGCGACTCGCACTAAACCAAAAATATTTTCGCATGCTTCAGTCGGGCCATCATATACATACTTCATCATTCGTTTTAAGTTAGGCAGGAATTGCTAGAGAGGCCAGCGATGCGATAAACTGAGCAAAGATAGACGCAAATATATCAACGTCGTATGGGAACCGCAAGTTTGAGTGACGCGATAAGATAAACAAGATGATGAAGTCCAGAAACTTCTCAATCGCCGTAGACCCTGTTTCAGAGCGAGCAGCTCACGGCTGAGAGCGACACAAACAACGAGAAGTCAGTTGACCGGTTTTCACATCATTTATTGTAAAAATAAAGTATAGCACAACCCAGATAATGTATAAGCAAATGGTTTTTAGCGGATTTCGTTTCGACAGCAAAAGAGCAATTTCCAGGTTTAAAAAGAAGGATCTCCAAATCCGACCGTTTGTTGCAGGGCACGTATTTCCTCCAATAAATCAGGATCATTGATGCCAAGTTTTACAGCGTACTTGTACGACTGCTCCGCTTCTAATCTTCTGTTTGTCTGCACATTGCGAGAGAAAATTTGAAACATACCATGTAACGCCACAGCACACCATATTACACACTTGATGTGTTGTACATAAACCTAACATTACTTGCTTTGCAATCAGTATTCACTGAAATAGTTTTGGTTTTGAACGATCGGTNAATGTTTAATTGCTCGTGAGATTTAGTTCATGTTACTGCGACGCGAGGCAAACGAAGTTTGTTGGCGATAATTNCTTCCACGCAGAAGTATCAAAGATCTTGTTGTAAACAGATTCTGCGAAGCTTGCGCCGGTTATACAACAAACTCATGNATGTGCTCTTATTCAGGNTGCTCTGATTTTCATGAAGTATAACTTTCTAATGTAAAGTTCATGAGCGTGTTCACTGGAGCAGAACGTGTGTTCAGTGGCACGCAACTGCTATTGTTTTGTCATAAACGGCGATTCAAACCTTCAAACAGACGAGCGATAGATACGCCCAGACTTCAGCATTCTTGTTGTTGAGGATGTTCGCTTCGGCCAAGGCGTCCTCTGCTTCTGATATCTCACCCAGCTTGATGAATCAACAAAAATAATTTCAAAATTCGTTCATCAAGTTGATCAATGTCGGTCAAAGTGAAGCAACTAGTTTTTGCCACTACTCATGTTATACGGAAGTTTATGATTCTTATGTTGGCAAAAATTTCCTTTTTTTATTGACATAAAAATGATGAACAGGAAATACGTCACTTCAAACAAACAATCGAACATTGTGATGGTTCACATTTTCTGTTTGAATTTGAAATCGCACAAAAACTAAAAGCAATTTGTCTCCTTCGACTGATCGACGGCAAAGATTCTTCACGCACTTAAGCAACAATATATGACGAAACAGTCGACCCCCGGGTCTCTCTGCAGATTGTAAGAATGTTTATGTGACGTCAAACGGGCGCACGGACGTTAATTGGCGACTCATCCAACGTGGCGTCGGTCTATCGGCGAGTGCGCTGGTATCAGCGCTCAGTGATGACTCACCGCGTTGGGAAGCTGAAGCACAGAGGGTGACCTCACAACGAGGTATGGCCGGGCGGCTTCAGGCGCAACGGTTTGCGCCCTGTGCGCTGGTTGTGTGTCCCCGCACCGTCGCTCCCAAGTGGACGACGACGTCACAAGTCGTTAACCACGCAGCAACGAAGGCTGCTACAAGACTGAGTAAAAAATCGACTCAAACCAGCTCCAGCGATCGCGCAACTGATTTGTGGGAACTCCGCATACAACGTGGCGGTTTGAGTTGAGCCCCATTTGACGCGTTTAAGTTTTTAACTGCNGGCATCAAATNGTTAAACGACGTTTGAAACCCGATTTTGGCGAATTGGTTTTCATTCATGAGCTGTTATGTCAAAATCTACAAACTCCACTTCCTCACATAAGTAATTTGCTTTTTGTACTATCATTAGCAAGATCAAAACATTTGTTCACAATTTCAATTCCGCAAACTAATTTTATGCAAATTCAAGCGTATTAATTCTTCAGCACAGTACACGACAGAGAGGTGTGCAAGTTAAACAAGTTGGTCCACTCCAACTCACCAAACTTCAACCCGAAATCACAAACTATTATCCATTCCACAAAACCCACAACAGCACACTTCAAAACTTGTATCTTTCCATTTCTCCTCCCAATGCAGACCCAGCACTTACAACCCTTCAGCAATTCGTGCGATGTGGATGAAGCATGTGCATTGCAAGAATGACCAACCACGTGCGATAAAAGCATTTCGCAGCGCGGTACATTTTCTAAAATGTTGCAAACGGAAGTGACGTGGTTTTCAACAACACCCTTCTTGATTGCAAAAGGTTTTTCGAATGGGACCAACGGAATTGGGGTGAGTAGGGGGGTAAACCGCTGTTGACACGCTAAAAACTTCCCTTGGTCCCACCAGACGCACATTTTCCGGGGGCGTTCTTCGCTTAATGCAACCTGAACTTGTTCTTGGCCCATCCCGCACTTTCCCCATCTGGGGTCAACGGCCCACTGGGATCCGCGAAGACATGGCAAAACATAAATGTACAGCGCACGCACTGTCACAAATAATTACCGCAGTGATTCGTAATTGAAAAGATTTCGCTAACTTTCGCAAAAACACATTATTCAATGTCATTTATTTTTCCTTTTGTATTTTCCTTCCGTGCTGGTTGGGCGGGAATATTGATGCGACAGGATTGGTTCACGACAAACGAGATTCATAAATGGAGGTCCGTGGCCCAAACATATTGAGAAAAATTGGTATTTGTCTATTCATTAGTTTTTCGAAAGCATTTTCCCTCAAGGTTTAATGCTGCTTCAGAAGCTTACGTTCAATCTTGATTCAACCCAATATAAAACATAGAACAACTGCACACCAAGACACCAATGCAACACCAGCTACGTTATTTCGCATGAACATTTGTCACCGACGTCACAATCTAAGGCGCAAGGGACTGCCCCGCGCAATGAAAGGATCACAACATTCACAAGACACAGGAACATTTAACTTTTGACGATCAGACCAGTTTCGACGAGAGTTTTGGCCTCAAATCAGAGCGTGACTACCTTTGGTGTATTATCGTGAACACTTTTGGTGTATTAACCACCATCAACTGAACGTAATGTGCCTTTGTACCCTGCTTCACTCAATTTGTAAAAAAGCAACGGAAATCATTAAACACCTTTTCAAAAACCTAACTGCGTTGGTGGTTTAAGTTCGAGTCCTGTGTGTGACATGGGCAAGTTGTAAAAGGCACGATTTCAAGCAAATTAAATCATTTACAACTCATCAGTTATGGATTTATCGGTGATCATTAAACACATGTTTGTTATGCAGTCGAACGACGAGCAGAGTGACTTTTCTATGACGAGTTGAAGGCCATGACCTCTTGTTCATTAAATGGCCCGATAATACTGCAACACATTTGCGAGTGCAAAAGAACCAGAAGTTTATTCCAAATGTGACGCAACTATACTTTTCCTGTGGACCACTCAGGCGTTCACCCGTGACCGACATGAAGTACTAGAGTTTAAAACTGAGGGAAAGTTTGTGTACTTTTTCAGCGCTACCACTTATCTAGAACCAAAAATAAAGACGACTGGGGAAATTCAATTTTCCTAACCCTAAATTAAACAATTTTCGGTGAAATCAATTTTCGTTTGTTCTTGTACGACTAAAGTCAGATCATATATTTGCATCTCCAAACACAATTTGCTTCAGCAATATCTTTTTCTTAGAAAAAATTCGTGTACCTCGAATTCCTTCTTGCAATCGTCCAGGAAAGTTTTTTCGCTTGATTATTTCTTGACTCAATTAAATGCTAAACCTTGATTATAAAATTAATCTTGCTCAGATTCCTAACCAGCCTAGACAGCATACATTGCTAACAATCAAACAAACAGAGTGTTAACAATGTCTGATAATGCGTTTATGTCTTTGTGCTGCAAGATTGCACTACTTTTATGACGTCACAAAATCTCGATCACGCCTTGGGAAAAGTCTGTATGTCTTTAAGATATTTCCTGTATGCAAAATTTGGCACACTACAAAAATGAGAGAAAAGGGCGCAAGTCACAATTAACAACATTTTTAGAAGTAAGGACTATAATACTTTCCAAGACGTAGTACTTCAAAATCAGGGCAAATCTTAGAAATAAGGGCGGTATAGTAACATATTACACGTTTACGAGCATAAAATCTCTGGAAGAGAAAGCATTCTACAAGTGTTTGTGTCCAATCCTGGCCCAATCTTTCACCAAAAAATTGCCAAGTGCATTGACCCAGTTTCAAGCTGTTCGCCGATTCCAAGCTAATGCTACGCCTGGTGAGTAAAATCAGAAAACTCCAGAAATTGAAACTTGTGGTTTATGGTGGAGATGAGATTGTCACGTGCGAAACTACTCGGCATGCATCGGAAAGGCTCGGCATGTATTGGAAAGGCTCGGCATGTATCGGAAAGGCTCGGCATGTATCGAAAAAACAGTGCCGCCAACATGACAGCTGTGAGGCATCTTCGCAAAGCTGCTTTCATTCAAATCACTTCCTTGTTGCGAAATGTGTAACATCACTATGACGTGCGCTTTAAATGGCCAGTTGTGCTTTTTTTAAAAGTAAAGCATTGTTACGTTTTTTTAAATGTCTCGCGGGGAGATGGGGAGTGAACGCCGTTCTGTTTAGTGAGGAACGTTTTGTTTGAAAATATGTGAAAAGCTGCTTCACTTTATTGGGGGTATTTGTCATTGGTGTCTGCTAGGTGGCGTACGTGCTGGTCCTCGACAATGACAGAATATTCTGTGCAATTTTGTGACGTACTTTTCATGTGGAAATTTTTTCGGTCAAGTGTCTTTTCATCAAAATACCAATAAACGAAATGGCATAGTTAGTATTGTGGAAAACATGCCCGTTGAAGAACAAAGCAATGCGCTCGCGATCAACAACATCTCGTGCAGACCACGACATGTTTCCGGAAGTACGTTCTTGTTGGGTTTGTTCGCTTCCGGAAGTTCGCTGCGTCGGAGATTTTGTTAAAATCCGGTTTAAAACGAAGAAACTTATTTCAGTAAAATAGGGGTGGGTCTGGTGACGATGATGACGGACAAGTCCGGGCAGCACAGAAATCCGAGGTTGGTCAAAACCGCAGAAAAGCGAATGCGACGCAACTAAACACTGGTGAACTATCGATAAACCTACGAACACATCCAGCTGTCGTGTTTGCACACAACTATGAAGTGCATACCGTACCCTGTAGCAAGCGATGCCAACTCCAAGCCACGAGACGCAGGTAGGTGAGTGTTTGCAGGCCAGAAGGAAGGTCCGCTTTGCGTCGATGAACTTTAGAGAAAGAAGGTAACGAAGTATTTGTCATGTTCAAATAATATCATGTTCTAACACAAGCATTCGCGAGTCTTGCAGGGCTTTGTTGCAAGCAGTGAAGCAGAACACCTTCAGGTTCCACATAAGATGCATGACTAGCCAACCGTGACATGTAAAACAGCTTCAACCAGAAGCCACTTCTCACTAAAAATGAATGAAAATGCTTTTCTGTTCCTTTTTTTGCATAAATGGTGAAGAACGTTATGAACAAATTACTAGAAAACTTCCTCAAAATCTTCCACCAAACGGAGAAAGTTGGCAGTTTTTGAAAAATACGTTTATCTCATCTCCAATGCCACAGAACTTGGAGCGTGAAAACTGCCGGGTGTATGACGAAGTTGTTACGTATTGGAAAATGCGATTTGGCAAATGACGTGACAGAAATTTTATGCGAATTTTTGCATAAAAATCGCATAGCAATAAAAAATCGCACAATGTTTTTGCATTGAAAGATGCGATTTTTCAAGCGGGAAATGTGATTTTTAATTGGCTGAAAGCCGCTGTTCTCGAACCACTCTGTTCCGGTCTTCTGACGGACGGTATCGCTGTAGTCGCAGTTTTGAAAAAAAAGCAAGATGTTTTTAGAAACTTCACTAATAAACTTCGGATTTTCACTGAAGGTGAAAATAAACAGATTCCGCCAAAATTATCAACTGCACAGCAGGTTTCTGCGTCGGACGGAGTTTTTGTTCACCAAAAGCTATACCAGGAATTCGCTGTTAAAACATTTTCAAGCCAACAATGTTTTCGAAGTCCTTACCGATGTCGACGGTGACAGTTTAGCGCAGTGGTTCTTAACCGGGGGGCGTCAAAATTTTCTAGGGGGTGCGGGCCCTTACGCGTCCTACAACATGGTAAGTTTGATCAATACATTTGCCAACGAATACACTTGATTTTACAGTTTATTCAAAGTCAGGAGGGCTTGAAACAAAAGACAGTTACTTAAGGGAGGCGTGGTGGAAAAAAGGTTAAGAAGCCCTGGTTTCGTGGGTGCTGTTAGTGAAGGTGAAAGTAAATCCACTTCACACCAAACTGACCTGCTCCTCTCGCAGGTAAATCGACGCGAGCCTCAGGTAAACCGCGTGAGTTTCGGACGCATCGGCGACAAATGCCAGGG
>JGI24021J15306_10007319_pt1 | contig 13435 bp, 8 predicted proteins | sample Ectturendosymbi1_FD_15306 | JGI IMG/M metagenome (IMG submission 15306) | reverse complement strand
TTGCTGAGTCACTCTGTAGTCTCCTTAGTCAAAATACACCCTAGTATCCATATCACAAATTCCCTTCTCGGAGCTAACTGTAGCCTCTCCATGTGAATTTGAGTAAGTACATTCTCGACTACCGGAAAAAACAAACGGGAACCTTGCGAATCAGCGAAAGCATAACTTTTACAAACGATGACGTCATAGGGTCCTCCAGTAAAAATTGCCCCGGGCCCCCCTACCCTTTAATCCGGCTCTGTATGTTAGTATGTCTCAAAACACCGGGGATTCTCCTTATTTTCCAACAACATGCAATAATGTGTGGGAGTAATAATGTGCAAACGTGTAATACTGTGTAACAATTTCAATCGAAAAAGTCACTGTTTTGCAATTCAACATTCGGCTCCTCCCACGGCTTTAGTAATGAGGGACATCTTTGACAACTAGGACGTAGTCTCAGATGTGCCACATCTTAGAATGAGTGTGTCTCCATGAGCGCTTGTATTTCTCAGGAAACTGAAGGAGTGTTAATAGTGCATAGTCTGATTTCTGTAGCAAACATTAACAGTCAAATGCCATTTTCCCCATTTCTGCAGCTAGCATAAACAATGGAAAAGCCGCGGCCAATGCGGAAATTAGATTTTATCTAATTTCATTACCAATACATTAGCTGATTGGAAAAATGTTTCAAAACGAGTTAAATTGTTTTTTGTATTTTTTTAGGTAATACTGGCTGTTTTGTTAGCTTGGGGATTTTGTGCTATACTTACTGCAGCCAACGCTTTTCCCTCATCCAGCAAGCAGTACGGATATTATGCGAGAACCGACATCAACATTGGCGTTTTGTCACAAGCCGCTTGGTTTCGTGTGCCTTACCCAGGTGAATGACTGCTGCTGGTTCTTGCAGCTGTTGCTTGCAACCTCGCGGCATAATTTTTCATGTGTTTGTATCAGGGGCAAGATTGTGCAGGCGAAACATTGAAGAAATGCTGTGTTGATTTTTTGTTGTTATTATTATCAAATATCGCTTAGTTTGTTTTATTGTAGCTTATCTATTTTTCATGGTATGAAGCAAATATCAGTGAAAGCAAGATGAGTTTTAACAAAGGTCAGAAAGGATTATGTAAGATTGTATCAGCAACTGCAACACAAACTAATTGCTTTAACAAAAAAACTTTTTGGAAATGATTCTCAACGTGGATTTTCAACACATTGCGCCGTTTAGGGACTTGAAAGTTGTGAGGAACGCGTTGTAATTTACAATTTCGCGGAAATCCCTATTGCTTGAGGGGTCAGCCTAGACATTGCATGGACGAGGGTTGGTCTTCCAACCAAAGTACCTGCATCTTGAAGTTGCCAAGCCAAAGCAAAGACGAAATAAAGGCTGTCACAATTTGTTTGTTCTCTCCAGTAGCACTCTAAGTTTAATTGGTGCCCTTCATTGTATTCAGATATACAAAAAACTCGTTAATACACTTGTATGCAAAGTCTACGTAACGCAAACGGTTTGGTGTAGACCAGTGGTTCCCAACCTGGGGTACAAGTACACCCGGGGGTACATTTGCCTATCCGAAGGGGTACATTTAAGGTTAGCAATAGAAGATAAAAATGTATTTATTATTTGTTTCCAAATATTTATACAAATGTCACTCAATAATATTTTCAAAAGTCATCGTATTCTTGTAGTTGAATGCAATGTATCTATGAATAACCATGGTTAAATACTTTGTCATAAGACATTTTAGGGGTACGTGTTCATTGGTCGAAATGCTGAAGGGGTACATACTTATCTGTTGAAATGCTATAGGGGTACATTCTCATCTGTCGGAATGCTGAAGGGGTACATTGCAAACGAAAGGTTGGGAACCACTGGTGTAGACTGTGGGACAACAGCGTTGAACGTTCACAGGAGCGATGGCAAACCGCGACCGTTTGTCGTGATGTATGTCAGCTGGCTATCGTCAACTGTAGACTGTTCTCAAACAAGTACATTGCATTGAATCACGAGTAGAAATCACATGAAATCACGCATTTTAATAATGCACGCAACACATTTATCCACGATAGCCAGAAAGAGTCCAAAATAGTTGTTGACCCAGCAGCTTCTGCTTTAACATGAATTTAACGTAACTGCTGTAATTTTAAAGCAGTGATTTTCAACCTGGCATCGCGACCTCCGTGGGGTCGTTTGTCATTTTTCTTGGGTCGAGAGACCTTCGGATAAAATATTCATAAGTACTTCTAGATTTTATATTTTGTATATGGAACCACTTTTTGTCGTAGCCACAATAATAGGATCAACTGGCAAAAATGATAGCCTACTTTGTCATTCATTCAAAATTATTTCAAGTGTGATTATGAGCATTACAACCTCTTGAGTGTGATTATGATCATTACGGTACTGTTTCTTTTGGCAACGCACGAATAACTTTGTGACGTAAGAATGTGCTGTGTTTGTAAATTGGATACCTGAAACTTGGGAGTTGTTCTGGTTATCAATGAGTTGTACTGTGGAGTGATTTGTATACGGCACGGGTCTCTCCCACTGATGCTAGCATGTGCATGAATTTAACAAACGAGCTTTTGTTTAACATTGTGACATCGTACGTTAGTTTTTAGTTAATGTGATTTTCTATTGTGCAAACACAGCTGCATTTCATATGCCTGATTGGAAATTTTTGAAAGGGGGTCGTTAGGTCAAATTGGGTTGTAAATGGATCGCTGCATGACAAAGGTTGAAACCCCTGTTCTAAAGCGCCTTTCTTCTGCTTAAAAGCTCTTTGAATTTTTACTTCCTCATGTCATATATTCAAATCCTGCACTGTGGGAGGTTATAGCTATTTACTTGCTGCAGCTACGAATCGTCAACGTTAAAACGTGACTTGTGCTTCGCAGCGATGATACAAAAGTTGCTTAATAATCTACTGACCATGTTCTTGCGGTTGTCACATAAAGATAAAACAATCACAATAAACCATTATTTAACAAACGTTTGTTGTTTTGCAGTAGCTAATTATTACAACCAACAGTTAACTCGAACAAACTGCCATCTGTCTGAAGCAGTGGTTCTTAACTTGGGGGACACGACTCCAAAGGGGGGCATGAATAAATTTCCAAGGAGTGAGAGTCCTTTCGCGCTCCACAACATGGACCCTGTGACGAATAAATTTGCTTATAAACACATTGGCTTTTGCGACTTATTCAAAGTCGGTGGCTTGAGACAAAGGACAATTACTTAAGAACCGAGCTAGAGCGTTGTCCGATTGAATGACCAATGGTTTCGTTGTCTGTGGGTGGTTACGAACTGAAAATATTAAGTAATGCATCCATGTTAAAATAAAGCTCGGCCAAATTTGAAGAAGGAAAAGAAATCTATGAAATGCATGGCTTTCTACAAGACGGAAGAGCAACATGTGAAACACCAGAATGCAAAGCCTGGTGCAATGATAAACAAGAAGAAGGGCATTAGGCCGGACTGGAACGTTATAGCTAGGCCGTATCGGGCCTAAAGGCGGCTGGTGGTTGCCGACCCTTTTATTGTATTTACAGTTTTCCCCAGACATCTTTCTGTTTCAGAGACGCCAGGACTTCGATAAACAAAATTTTAATCAGGTTCTACTGGGAGTAAAACATAAAAACAGGTGAAAAACTAGCCAACGTTTCAATAGTTTATGCAACTATCTTCGTCGGGGCGAAAAATGAAAAGCTGTGAAAAAATGCAATGCTTACTTTTCCCCAAAGTTTTAATAAAGAAGTGTTTGGGCGCAATGAGAATAAAAGATTCACCTGTTTTTTACATTGCTGTCGGAAAATGCAAGCTCCAACCTAAATTTCGTCGTACGTGTTTTGACACAATTTATTTTTATTTGCTTTCACTCTATTTTGGAAGCATATGCGTCGTTCTTTCGGTTTTAAATATTTTTTGTACCGGTAGTACCCTATTTTCAAATCACGCTGCTCACATACGTTGCTACTCTTGGATCACTTCCTCCTCTCTGCCTTTCATTTGCCCTTATAAAGACCACGTTCTTCAATCGAAAACTGCTGGTCTTACCTATTGTGTACAGTTGCTTAGCAGATTACGAGCTACGCAGGCTGCTCACCAGCGTAGCGCAATCTCGATTTTCTAATTTGACTTTTTTGACACGCAGGACCTGCTGGTGTCTGTGTTGTGTTTGTTTGTTTCTGTTGTTGCTGTTTTTCTCGGTCGGCTCGCAGCAAAGGCGTACGCAAGGGGGGGGGTTGGGGTTGAAACCCCCCCCCTTGAGTTTGATATTTTACAAAAACGTTATTTTAAGGGAAGTGTATAGGGCTTGATTTTTTTACAAAAATAAGGGGAGTGCGTGAAGAAGAATATGCCTATTATGTCAACAAACTTCCACAAAACGTTGGTTTGGAAACATGAATATGACGTCAAATTGTGACGTCACAAAGAGCGCACACCAAATACAAACCACCACCATATGTCATTGAATGAAACCCCCCCATGAAAGTTTTCTGTGTACGCCACTGATCCTTGTTTTCGATCACTCCAATGAAAATGTCTGGCTACACCACTGCTCTGAGTCTTTGTGCAAAGCACATTTGAAACCGTTACCACAGGGAGCCCTCACTAGCACAAGCAATTATATCCATAAAGAAGAGGGCAAATGCATAATTATCTGCATCAACTGATACCAAATGCTTGCCGCCAACATATCCAACAGCTCACAGTCTATCACAAAACTTTTTTCGTGCTTTCAGGCAAGTGAAGTTAATTGTCAATAAATTTTTCCCAATTTAGTACGACCGTAACATCAGATTCTAACGCAAGACGGCCAGACACTGCAGACCTCCGAAGAAAAGCAGTATTGTCATTCTTACATTGCGTAACAAGCAATATTATCGTGTTCTCACTGTACTGATAAGAGTCATGACGTTTGCATTTTCACTCGTTTCAAAGTATTGTGAAGTTATGCCTCTGCACAATTTCGCAAATTTTAAGTTAGTAATGAATCGTCAAAGGAAGGAGTTGCGCGGGGCCCCTAAAAGCGCGGAGCCCAAGGCCATGGCCTATTTGGCCTATGCGTAAATTCGTCACTGAGTGTAAAACAAGTGACGGAGATACTAATGAAGCATTGTTCAAAATAAAAGATTAAGTGGTGCACATACACACAGCGTTTTTAAGGTAGAGTGGTTGAAAAATCCAGATCTCGAAGGTAAGGTACAAAAGGACACGGCGAATAAATATTTAATTATTGCAAAATGCTGACAGATCACGGTCAGGAATGCAGGCAAGTCCATGTTTCTGGTACATAATAATTCCGACAGACACAGAAGTTCATTAGAAAAGTTACAATGTGTATTCACTAGCATGTTTCGTAACTTACAGATGCTCAGACATGGTAAGTAGTAGAAATATTCACATAATTTTATGTCTACTTGGGATTTTTTGTTCAAACATGTCGTCTGGGAGGAGTTGACATGGGTTTGTTGAAAAAATCTGATTGGCAGTCCTGGATTTGGCCTATTCACTAGCTACTGGGTAGTGTATTCGGAGTTTTCTTTTACAAAAGTGGGAAATGATTTGCGCATTGTTATAACACTCGCGGTGGCCAGTTGCAGTGGAGAATGGCCATGTTCTAAACTTAAGGTGGTAGAATGAACAAAGGAGCATCACCAGACAAAACAAGCTGAACAGCCTAGAGGAGTGGTTCTCGGGTGACACACCGACACATAGCGTTACTACGCCACTGATCGGAATGAACTTGCTGACAGTGCCGCAACCAGCTGATGCCTTTTTGGGGGAAGCAAATTGATGAAACTTGTTGCTGTACCTAACGAATGCATGGGGCAGCTCCCCAACTGGTTGCGGGCCTGTCTGCTGACTTCAGGTTTTCTGGAAATTTTCGGTTCCTTGACCCAATTTCCAGGGGTGGGAAAATGGCCGCTCCATCCAACTTGCGGACGTCCAAGGTTTTGCCATATTTTGTTGCGAGCAGGTAGACCACGAGTGCAAAACTTACAACCGCATGCGGGCATCGATAAAAATTTATGTGCACATTCGCCGTGCACAATCACACGTGTCATTTAAATTATTAGTTATGGCGGTCGTGCATTAATAAAAACTCTTTGTCTAACTACTGTATTAAGATGCTTAGTAGAAAGACGGCCAAACAGACACGGGTGGAAGCAGGCTAAGCTCAGTGTGTGGAATCAGAACGGAAACAATGCTAAAAAGTTTAAAAAGTTTGGCCTCACTGACCGCCGGAATTCGCAAAAGTAGACATAATGTCGCAGGCAATAGCAAAAAGGCACCCCTGAGCTGCACAGGCACCCCTGAGCTGCACAGGCACCCCTGAGCCACACAAATACGACAAATATTTTAACAGTTTACATCTAGAGATGAAAAACTGGTTCTTGAAAGAGCTTGCGGTTGAACTATGTTGAAGTAGAGCAATTTTGAAAAAATAAGCGATTTATGTTTCTCAATTTATTTATTCATCATCAAAGTGATCATTCACCGTAACGTAATGCTTTTTTATCCGCCTGGTTCTCAGAAAACTGTTTTCTGAAAAACTACATGTAGCCTACAATAAATAGCAGTGCTTTTTACTCACATCCAGGCCCCGTAGACACGGAAAGGTCTTCGGGGGCAGTGTCCTCCCAATTTTTTGCGCACCTCCAAATTTTCTGCACCCAGAAAAATGTGTTTCAAACATATAATAAAAAGAAAATTCTTTCCCTCCTAAAAATGTGTTTTGGCCCACCAACTTTCAAACCTTTGTGAAGGCCTGCTCACATCTGTTAAAATCTAGCTGGAAAGATTTATATGATCAAACTTTTTAAAACTGATATCATACCTTGAAGTTGAAGCGAGATGAGAAGTTTATTTAAGAAAAGGGTAAATTATTTAATAGTCATGCTTCAGCATCTAGTTTAAGCAATATTAGGACATGATATCATTTCAGCTTGAAAAAACAACTTATGCTTTGTGTGAAAAAGCCATTACTTTGGTTTATCTCTTAGAGTACGTGAATTACTTTACAAGACCATGAAGCTGTCAAGGTAAGTGGTGATTGTGAAACTAAATGCTCATAGCCAAACTTGAGACCTTACAAATCTTTTGAAACCACCACCGAGACCATAAAAAACAACCGCGACATGGAAATAATTGTCTCGAGATTCAATTCGTAGTGGAAGGAGTACGCTTTCATTTTGGAAAACTGCTGCAGGTCCGTAAACAGTAAAGCCTTCTATACAGCCATATTTAGACTCATACATTAATCCATTATGTTTGCCCTACGTAATTTCCTCCACGCTAGATTACTGGCCTTTGTACTCTCCTTATAGAAACGCTTATATCAGCATATTTTCTCTTATCGTGCTGCTAATCACGAATGCTGTCAACTTCTGTAACTGGTAGCACAGAAGCACTAAACTTCTTTGTGGCAGGGAGAACCTATTACACTGTAGTCAAATGGTTCGATTTTGCAGAACAGCAACGTTTTTAACCTCTGAAATAAGCGCAATCTTTTTAATGAGAATTGAGAAAGGTAGAACGTTTTAGGCAAATTGTTGATTCGATAAATTAAAAATTGTTTGGCCTTAACAATGTCAGTGTTTCTTACATTTGAAATTTGGAGATTCCCTTTACAGGCTTCCTCAATATAAATTAACGCGTACAGCTGAAATGAGCCTGTAAAATCAAGCATAAAAAGACTGTAATTGAATGGCTTTCACGATATGACATTTTAAAACATTTCTCTTTTCTTCTTTAATGTTAAAAGTCTGTGTCTATTGAACTTTGACTTGCAATTTCAGATTTACAGTAGATGAGCTCGTAAAAGAAATTTGTTAAACAAAAAGTGAAGAACATGTCAAATACAATTAAACTGCCGAACGGCAAATCTTTAGGTGCCAGAGTAGCAGTGATTAACAATAATGTCAATCCGGAGTTTAAACCTTCAAAGCCAAAGCTGCCCAGCGTCGGAAAACTTCCTGACCATGGAAAATTCCCCAAACTAAACACAAGTTTGGAAAACGGCACATTTCTTTTTCAGTCCAACGTCAGCTTTGGAAATTCAACAAATTTATTACCTTCAACAAATCTGACGAATTCAACAATATATGACGGAAGCCCGTATCCGATATTCTGCGGTCCAAACACAGAATATGAATGCAGGAACATTGCTCTTGCATCTTGCAAAGCCTGCGCAATGGGCCAAGCTTATTTGATGGCAGTCTTGGTGCTCGTAATGTTAAGTGCCATACTCTTTGGGAACAGTCTTGTTCTGATGGTGACAGTACAACGGAAAAGAAATCAAAAGCTTGAAAATATGGACCTTATTCGAACATCCTTAGCAATAGCCGACCTTCTGACAGGTAATCTAACACTGTTCTTCATTGACAATGAAGTACGCGCTCGTTTGTATGCCTATATTTAACTTGTTGTTACGGTTTATTTGCATTGCTTTTTTATACCAGATGTTTTAACCCAACCGCAAAAAACAAATTTTTGGGATTGCTGATTATCTGTAGAAACAACACTAACTTGAATTTAACGCTGTGTTAATTTTTTGTACAGGTATTCAAATCTTCGTGACATTCTTGTGTAATTTCTTTTGGTCATTCAGCTCGACTTCGAAAGAAAATCACGAGCGGTATTTTCAATACCATGATTCTACTGGGGCCGCTGTTGGTGGAGTAATGTACATTTTCTCATTCATCTCTTCCCTTTACAACATGCTTTACCTTGCTGGACAAAGGCTTTACGCCTTTTTTCGCCCGATTGAATACAAAATGCAACGGAAGCGAAATATAGTTTTGGCTTTGGTTTGCTTCTGGCTTTTCGCTCTTGTTTCTTCCACCGTTTTAGGTAAGTTTGTTGAAGAAAAATGTGACATAGTTTGTAGTGCACCAGTGTTGTAAAGACAGTCTAGACATCGTTATTTAAATTTATTCTACTTGAAACCGCTTTCTGTACGGCAAACATCTTGTAAAAATGGGTTTTCAGCTTGCCTTGGCATAAATGTGTTCAGGTGCTGTGCTTGGGATTTAAAAAACACAACGATCAGCCAAAACTGGAGTGCATTAATTGATTTGATTGACCGAAATCTAACTCTACAGTTTAATCGAATCCGACACTTAAACGTTTTGATGTACTTTTTCAGTGTGGTTCCCAACATACTTTGTTGCTGCCTACGTTCCCAGCACATTCCTTTTCTTCTTTGAGGCACAGGCAACTACAGCAAGTACAGCTGCTATTGCTGTTCTGCTCCTGTTTTACTTCATGCCATTCTTACTAACGGTAAGATACCCTTTCATACCACGTTTTGCTTTTCACGAACAACTCTTTCAAGGTTTTCAGTTTCGGTTTACATAGTCCAGATGTACATCGTATGGGTAAAGGGTATGATTGTCTAAAGATCGATTATAGGAACGACTGTACAGACAATGCTCTTTGTGAGCTTTTGACTTCAATTTCTTTGCAAAACCTAGAATAAATTCTTTAACTATCGTCTTATCGACGCTCCACGACAACCTTGCCACGCCCGACAAGATGGGTTTTTCAAATTGATTTTAGTGCAGTAATCTGTTTGCAACAATTGCGTTTAGAGACTTTTTCAGCTTTTCCAACTATTCTAATTGTTATTTTTTCAGATTATCTTTCTTTCTGCGTCCGCTTTCAAAGCGTACTTCCATCTACAAAAAATTTCACAACCGATCACTCCGTACTCTCAAACAAAAACTTCTCAGACTGCATCAAAAACAAATGAAATTCAGTATTTCATAACTGTTGCGTATATGGAGATTGGATTTGCCATCACGATAGGTTTGTGTTGAACAACATGAAATACGCTATTTCGTTTAATGCTTTCTTTTCTGCTTGGCGCTATGACCTATCTTAACTACTTGCATTGTTTTCACAGTGCCATTGGTTGTTGTTGTTTTGGTTAAGAACATGGATCCAACAATACCCTATACCCACATCGCACCCAGTTACGCCGTATGCTCATATATTGCTATAGCAAATGGGTAAGTTGCATGTTTTTGTTGTAGTTAACTTGCTTCATTGAGCAGCAGTATTTGCATCAATGATACCAACGCTGTAAAATGCATTCCCGTATTTCTTTTAGCTTGTTTTGGAAATTTTTTGCAGTTAGTAACCATCTGCATGACACTTATGCACATATCTCATTTTTCTGCCATTCTTCAAAGTCTAGCTCGTGTTTGCCTCTGCTTTTATTTTCCTTCACTCTACTATTTCAGTCCCTGCCATTCAACAACGTCCGGAACGTTATTATTTTAATGCACGGATTTATGCTGTTACTAAAGAGTGATGATTTTATGATAATAAATGCAGCAAACGTCTGTGTGCGCATACAATGCTTGCAGAAAGAAATTCGCGCCTGTTCAGGCACCAGCAAAAACTGTCAAAGAAGTTGAGACGTTAAGCTGTATGGCTTTGGTGTCTTGGATGCTTCCACTTCCAGCATTTCTTATAAAAAAAAGAAAATAGCACTGTGGCTTATCTCAGTAAACACTATGGCATGTGGAACATATATACTGATATATTATATAGGTTTGCAAATATTAGCACTAAGACACTGCAGACACACCCTAGAATATTGTTGAATTTTGTAAGAATACTCAATCATAGCAAGATGACATACAATTTTTTTTACAATAAAGTAAAAATGTGTAAGCCTTGCTTTTACATTTTAAATTTTTCTTTAATAAACACTCGAGCCGTAATTTTGTTTACTTGTTCATTTGGGTGAAAATTTTGATATTTCACCATCTGGCGTTAGGTTTAGCTAAAGTGCAAATCCACGAATTTCACTTTTCCGCGTACAAACCTGCTAAAAAGTATCTAAATAACGTAAATTCATAGAATGGCTAAAATCTAATGAAGGGGCACTCCCTATCAAAATTTGTACTTCGAATGATAACTATGCACAGTTAAGTACGTTATAGGTTGTAGAAAAAATCCGAGACATAATTACAAGCAAACTCAACGCTCAGTTATTCTAAAATTTTGATAAACTCTGAAAAGATGCAGAATTTGGGACAAATTATGAGTAGTCCAATAAATTTATAAAGAAAAAGTTCTACAGTTTTATGAAATTGCATTTCGTTTATGGTATTTGGAGTAGAAAGAAGCTTCTGAAGTCGGCGGAACTGCATTGATACTCACAGTTTTTCACAAGCTGGAATTGAGTTCACGATCGTGATCTGCTGTGGCGTGAATTGCGTCAGTGGAGTCTTGAAAATTAGTCACAATCGTACACAATGAGCCAAACAGCATGTAGGCCTGTCTATGGATTGTTGTATTCACGTCGCTTATGTTCTTAACTAGCCTGAACCAACTGGTTACTAAAATTTAAAAAGCAAGCAAGGTTTTCTCTTTGTAGAACAAGGAAAAAAGACAATCTCCCAGCTTGACATAAACAGCAAACCAATTATTATGACTACACCGCTATTTTCTGAGCAAAATTAACTTCAAACCGAACAAATGCTGTTGTTTAACATATTTCTGTTTACTTTTATACAGTTTAGTCAACGTTCTCGTCTACAGCTGGCGTGATCCAAAGTTTCGCTCAAGCGTCAGAAACATTTGTTTGAGTAGCTGGGAGCCGTGCGGTAGAAGAGACCACGTTCCTACACGGCCTGCAGAAGATAGTAACAAGCAATCCACAGAAAAGCTTGTTGGTGTAGCTAGTCCTGTCTCAACATCTGTTGTCTTCAGTCAAACTTCAAACGAGCCACTTATTAATAACACTGAAAAATCGTGACGCAATAAAAAGTTGCCAAAACAACAGGTTATGGAAACACAAATGCAGTGTATCGCATCTACATCGCATTTATCCAAATTTTTAACCTTGTTTCAGTCACCCTTTTCTACTGTTCCCAATATTGAAAATGCTACTCTTTGTTTTTGTCAGAATGCTGCTCATCGAAACTGCAGAAAAGCGTTCTACCTTTCTCTATGCTGCTTTACAGTGGACATTTATCACGAAACACATTTCCTACGATGTGTTTTCATTGTGTGACTCACTCAGCTACTTGCATCCGTTTCTGTTTCTGTCACACATGCAATTAGCAGCTGCAATTCGCAGCTTATGCAACTGACCTTTTGGCAACAATCATGATGCTGATGTTGCTCTCGGTGAAAGTGTGTTTGACACCTGGCATGATTGTAAATTGATTAGTTTTCGACAGCTCTCTTTGGTCGCCCATGTGAAAATGTCGTTGATATGATATACAAACGAAGGTTGTAAAAAGTACAAAGAGTAAATCACCAGTCGTAAATGAATTAAAAGTAAGATTAGTTCATTCAGAGTTATATGACAGTGCACTGTACGGCAAGCTTATGAGCGAAATTGCGTCAACTTATAGTCAACTTTACACTTTCAGGGTCGCATCACTTTTATGAATCTTACTAAGCCCGTAGGCAGAGTTTTTTAATTACTTGATTGTCATTGAGACAAAGACATAAGCACAAGTTTTCTACATTCATCATGAATATTTTATGTGCAGAAGTCGTATTTGTTGATGGCATCCAGCCGCAATGAACAGGTTACTAATGAACCTAGCCATCGTTATAATCTTGCTTTGTCTCCGTGTTGTTCCACCTGGACTCTCATTTTGTGGGAGATTCAGAAAGGCGCAGCAACAAAATTGGAAACGGAACAGGGTCATATACAATGATTTCATCAGAAACAAAGTTGGGGTGGAGTTTCAAAGATCTAAGTATTAGTTTGTCCATCAGAGAGCTTTAAGAATCATGCTATAAAGCTAGGCTTAGCAAACCAATTTTACAATAAATGGGGTGGTTTGAGTAAAAACTGAGTTATCTCATTCATTTTGACATTTTCAAACTATTTTCAGAATTTGCAAGCGTTTCGTTAGGCATATTGAAATAAGACTAGTATTGTTTAAATTCAGGAACCACACAGAAAGCAATGTGGAACTTGCGCAGAGCAAGAAAAAGCAAAATGGACATGACAGAATAAAATATACGGTGTTGCGGGCACTCATTCTGATGAAACTGGAGGTCTCGAGAACAATGCAGTTAATTCTGTTAGCCTTTCCGTTTGAGAAACCGTCAGTCTCTTCATTATTTCTTCCGAGGCGTTTTGAAAGCATTATCTGGGATGACCATAGGTACACGAGTCGAGGGTCTATAGTGGAAGGAAGCCTCCACCCCCTCCATTCCTGTAAAGTTTGTGAAAATCATGCGAATCAGGGAAGTATAGGCAGGGCAGTGAGTGTCGTACGCAGATGAAGATTTTGAGTGATAATGTGGTCCCGATAAAGAGGATGACCTTTCTTTGCTCGTCTCTTCATTTTTTTGGGAAAAATACCATAAATTGACTCAAAAAGATGCGTACCCATATTTTGTTCGATAAAAAAACCATTTTTTAACGAATGTCTTTTCTGTTGCAGGACGTGATAGGTGAATCTATGG
>JGI24021J15306_10007318_pt1 | contig 13435 bp, 10 predicted proteins | sample Ectturendosymbi1_FD_15306 | JGI IMG/M metagenome (IMG submission 15306) | reverse complement strand
TGATTTGATTATGACCGCGATGCAAATTCCATGGAGATTGAGGTCATTTTTGGAGATAATCTTCGTAAGAGAGGCTTCTTCTGCAGGTGTTCTTGATGTTCTGTAACAAAAAACTGGACAAGGCCATTTCGTCGTCGATTGTTTCGTCACAGCAGTGTTGTGAAGTATACTTCATCTTTCTTACAGTAGTGAATACGTAATGAGACTTAACTACCAAATATCACAGTAATCGCCGCCACTGCCTAATTCCATCTGAAGGGAGAGAATGCCCGCTTTGCTGTCTGCAGTTGATGTCGTGAGCTTGCTTGAATGAAAAAGTTTTTTTTGTATCAGCAGCGCCAATCGCACATAACGCGTTTACAAACATTATCTCACACATCGTGTACTCCGAGATGGTTTCAACATGAAAAAAAAACATTAAAATATGTTGAAACGCCGTGTGCAACAGTAGCAGGAACCGACCTCGCGTGACACTGCTTTCCATGTTACGCTTGTTACGAGACATCTGCTGCCGTTAAAGTGATCGGCAGCTACTGTACTTGTTTGCTACGGGGGTGCCGCGATTAAGCTGCATCGGTGCGGGCGTTATCCAAGGCTCATCCGCTTTGGTTTATTGCCAATTAGCCCAACCACCTTCAGACTTCCGCTTATTCTGTGACGCCGCAAGTCTCATGACCTGCTGTCCGTCCACGGTACAGGATGACTGGCGCTAAAGACCGAACCTAGCCCGACGACGCACGCACAGCGTGTGGCTTGCGGCTTTCGGTCGATGTCGCAATATTCAGAACGTGGGCAACCCGATCGTTACTCGAAGTATGCGAAGACTTTGAATTTGAGCAGGTCATCACGGCGCAAACCTGCGTTCTTCTGGCGTCAGGGACCTGTCGGCGACAGCGGGCTGCTTGCGCTGAATTTGCATCTAGGATTTTTGTCTACAGGCGCTTGGAAACCAAAATCATTCTCAAAAGCTTGTTGAGCTTCTTAGGGCGCCCTTGATAAGTGCTTGTGTCATAAGAAAAGCTCGTTAATAACTGCTGTGTTTGGGGTGGTCTTGCTTGATTTCGCTCTATTTTTAAAACATTTGCTTTTAATATTCGACGCAAGTACTCTTCTGCTGAAGGCCTGTTGTAGATCTAATCATAGGATGCGTTGCGCCTGCTGCACGCATAAGTGATGTGCGTAGTGTTTGTACATTATTTTTCTTATATCTGCGTCACTACTTAAGCAGGTGCAGATCTTTCACAAAGGTTAGTAGTCGTTTTTCAACAAACGAAAAGGCGACGGTGGACTACGTTTACCATTAACTATATATCAAATTAGGATAATTAAATTCGCATTTCAAGTCGTTCCGTAATTTGCACTTTTTGCAGTGTCAACATGTCACATTTCCCTGATATATCCGGTTTTGCTTCGCCGACGAAACCAACAACCGGCGCACAACCCTCTCGGCAAAGCGATCCAGGGCCGATTTTTCCTCCAGGTAGGTGATCAGAATAGACACAAATTGTGGTCTCACTTAGCCTGTCATGTTTTTTTTGTTATGTTTTGCATGCGCTACCTGGGAAATGACATAAAAGTTTGCTCATGGTGAACGGACTGTGGGCGTTCGGTGCGGACTTGTCTTTTGTAGAAAAAGGTTCAGAATCGTGCCCTCCATGTTCATGTCTGTTACGGAAAGTAGCACTACTGTAAAATTGCCACTGTTGTCACCACAAATGAGCCTATATATTTTATTCGTCAATTTTATCACGTTTTAAGCGCAGACTNGGAAAAGNTGTTGCCGTTTTCTCTTTTTTATCGTAACAAATTTCGTGTCACGAATGGANCTTGATGCTTACGCCCTTGCAGCAGCCAAACACGACGAAGCAATAAACGGGATTTCAAACGAGTAAGGGCGCAACGTACCCAGGTAGTTTTTGCTGCTCATGCAGCCATTTTCCAAGGCGCCTCGTGCTAGCAGCGTGCAGGGTCGATTTCGTATTGTACTTTTGTAACAGGTGTTGGGGAAAAGCTGTCGCCGAGCACAAGTCAACACATGAAAGACTTCGCTACGGTGAGTTTGTGTTATGGCGGTCGCTGCGAATCACCAGTAAAACGTCCGTTTTTTTGCTGATGATAACACTCCCCTACTCACCGCTGGGCTGTTTTCGCTGCTAGTTATCTGCACTGCCATGCGCTTGGTATCAAACGATATGCATGGCGTTGTATGGCGTGTTTTTTATGTGTATGGCAAGTACTTGTTAGATCTGGTCAACGTAAGTTCCTCGTCGCAGTTTGTTATAAATTATTCAGTGTTTGTTCGTTTTTAAGCAATTTATTGACGATAAATGTGTATTTGCGCGCTTACCATCTTTGTAGGTGTACTTCGTTGTTATCCAGTNTCCATTCGAATGCGTGTTTCGCCAGTAATTGGCCAGTCAGTTAGTNCATACCCTATCGGAAAAGTACTTACTCATTGGTTCCTCAGTTGGCGTACTTGGNTCTCTCTCATACTTTATGTAAATCTTCTTTTTTACAGCAAATATCAGAGCTGAAAAAAGAAAACTTCAGCNTGAAGCTTCGGATATTTTACATGGAGGAAAGAATGCAAGAGCAGTTCGTCGATGTCGACCAACAGAAGCTCATGCGAACAGTGAGTTTTAATGTATTCGCGAAGTCCGTTTCATTGCCCCATGGGTATAAACGACGCTTCACTCGGTTTAGTCCAAACACACCTGTGGCAATGGAGTGTTTCAGCCCCTGGTTGGCAAAGCTCTTTAAACGCGTTTTTGAAAAAAAGGTTTTAGTTCATTCCCACGTTCGTGGCTTCGCACGTAATCGCTCTCGTTGGTTAGGCGTCGATCTACAAGACATAAACATGAGTTGATCTTAATGTAACGCAACAGAAAAGGTTCCAGGCCCATAGCCACGGGGGAGACATTCGAGGGCAGTGCCCCCTCTAAATTTTGTTGTCCCCAGAAAATTCTTTATGCAGTTTGTTTTAAACAATATAATAAAAGCAAAATCTTGCCCCCTAAAAATTTTTTTGCTCCCCTCAAACCTTAAAACCTGGCCACGGGCCCGATCATAACGCAGAAAAAGGTGACCGTCTATCTCGCTGCTGTGTCGGATTACGATTCGCGCATGCTTATGTTTTTGTAGATTTAATAAAAGTGGCTTCGATGTCTAGGTTGTACCACAAATTAAAAACCGATAATTATGTGTAAAATATATTTTATTTGACCGCAAAGATGGAACCGTGCTGTTAAATGAGCACATTGACCTTGTACACCGTATTGCACTAACAAAGTAAAGCTACGAACCGGATACCAGTACCACGTTCTCAGCGCTGGTACATAAAAATGCGATGTGTGCATTCTTGTATGGAAGTAAACAAACCGAGTCGACCCTGTAACTTTCTCGTTTTGTGTAAAATTTATCTGTTGTTTTTTGAAGGGAAAATCGCTTCACCTTGTCTTGATGCACGTCTTATGTTTTTGTAAATCTTTATTCGCCACTATGCCCTTGTTTTAATGTAGTCGGGAAAAGATCGCCTTGTGCCATTTGCCGTCGTGTTGGTATAAAGTGCGTTTTCGTTTGACTTGCTTGACACAGTTTCGTTACCTCTCGTGTTTGTGACTGTCACCATGGTCGAATGTGACTGTCACCATGGCCGAAAAAGTCCAATGCTTTTTGTTACAACCTCGCAGTAGCCTGAAGTCACAATTGTTTCGAGGTATTTAAAATTGCTAGCATTGGTTGCAGAATGTTTGCGCAAGCCAAAGTGTCTTAATCTTCACGGAATTTTTTCGCCAGTTCAATAATGCTTTTCAATTTCACCAGGTCAAATATTAGTCAAGCGAATTGCGAGAGAAATATTCCTTGGCTGGGTTCCCTGAAATGAAACTCGTCATTTGTATGGCTTACTTTTGCCTTGTCTTTACAGCCTGACTTTAAACAAACTGTTTTATTGTGATTGCCACTTTGTTGACATTAGGCAAACAAGCAGCGGAAGCGACATACCTTCGTTTCTGTTCTGACGATCCGGGCAAGTTTAGACCGAAACGTAATTTAGTTTCAACTTTAGAGCGATCATACAAAACGCTGTCACCCGCGGACGATATCATCACTCGCTTGCTTCGCCAGTCGCACGCGTTGGTAGCACAAGGACAACTTGTTACTTTCCGACAGCTGGTAGTTGGTGGTCTGAAGTAGCAGAGTTACTGCTGCGGCAGTTGACTGTCGCCTAGAATATAAGCTTGAGAATCGGGTGCGTAGCTCGGTGTCGTGGACACACCTGCTTTGCTGCATTAAATTAAGTAGTTCGTAGCGAAATAATGTCACAGCGAAGTTAGTTGAACACTTGTTCGGTGGGATGTCTATCGCACATCGTCTTCACATTGGCAAAATAACACAGGTAGGCCCAGTATGAGTTGAATAAGTTCGTTCTTTTTCTCGGATAAGTCTGCTCCAAAGCTTTGCTTTCTTCACACAAGGACTTGCCAGTTGATAAACTTCGCATTTTGCAACTTTTGTTGTTGTTTCAAGCTAATGTGCATTTGATCAGCTTTTGAGGCTTAAGCTTTTTTGTTTTCCTGTTAAAACACTGCGCACAGACAAAGCGCGTTGTTTGCAAAACAGATTGCAGCCCCTCGCATGAAGGGACGTGCTGTTTGTTTGCATGATCCATGTGTGCAGTTTGTTCCTTCGCAACGTCGCGCATAAATCTTCAGGTGGGCAGGTAGATGTGCGGACATGCTCAGACGAAACTGCTGGCGTCGCTTAAAGGACAAACAAATGCGACTTAGAAGCGATTGTTGCCGAGATGCGCCCAGCTAAACTGAGTGAAGTAACATAACAACGAAATCCGGATCCTCTAAGACCTGGGGGGGGAATGCCGGATGCAAAGATACTGGCCGACCGTACGCAATACGGAAAATATCTAACCAAAACGCCCGGGCCAGCAGATTAGCTCGAACGAGATAAGTTACAAATCAATTTTCGCGCGTTCGTTCCATAGACAGGAAATGATAAAACGAGCACCCGTGAGTGATTAATCGCTTAGCACGGGAGAATATCTGAAAAATGTTAACGACTTCCGGATTTCCAATCCCTGTCCACGCGTCGTTCCAGATCAGTAACCTCGTCCTGGTGACGCATGCCGTGACGCACGTCGACGAAATCTGAGCGAAGTATTTTCATTTTCTTGGGTCGAGTAAAAACTTTCCATTTGCTACCGTCTCTTTTCAGAACATTGAACTGAAAGTCAACTGTGACAGTTTACAAAAGGAACTACAGGAGAAAAATGACCTGCTCATCAAGGCATCGTAAGTTGCTGTTCAGACTTCGTTTCAAAACCCTAGAAATTTGCATGAGATTGTTTCTAGATGGTAGGGTACAGCAAGCGTTAAGATTTGTGCGCAAAATCGTGAAATTCAAACAGGAACATGTAATTGGTGCTCAGTTGTTCATGTTGCGAGCATGACCCACCTGTCTCCACGTTGCTCCTTGTCGCGCGTTTTACTTTTTTTACGCAAGTTCCGTTACCATGGTATTGCTTTGTGGCAGAAAATAAGTGACGAACCAAGAACGCATCAAAGATGTAAAATAATGTTCGTCACCTCACATCGCCAACGAGCGCTTTGGCTCAGAGTTGAAAACGGGCCTCATTTTGAAGCCCGGCCCGAGCCCGACCTTTATTTTTTAAGCCCGATTTAGGCCCGAAAGCCAGATTTACTGAGTGAGTCAAGATTGCGCTGCGGGGTATTGGTGGCGTAGCAAAGCACACACTAAATAATTCACAATTAATCATTTTTTATTGAAGATTTATTCAACTCGTTTGTTGTTAATGGGCGACAAACGTGTCCGTCGTTGCGAAAAATTTTTTATGCAGGCCCGAAACATTTTGACAAATTTAAGTCCGGGCCCGGCCCGAAAAGCTCGGCACGTCTTACAACTCTGCTTAGCTTGTTGCAGAATTACGCGAGACATGGCGTTCGGTGCAGTACTCACCGTTGTTTTGATTGACTGCAACAAAATTGTGAGAACGTGATTCAGGTAAAGCCTGCAGCCATTCCGGGCTTGGGTTCAAACATGTTTGAGTAAAAAACTTTCTGCCCTGTGACGATTCGCATGCGCTCGGCCATTTTGCACGACACGTCAAAACTGTAAACGGTGCAAAATTATCCATTTTTTGAGCAACGCAAGTTTTCAAACTCAACCCTACTTTTATACCAAAATTTACCTTTTGCCAAATTTATCTCAATCCAATTTTTTCCAAAATTTACCTTTTGCCAAATTTATCTCAATCCCATTTTTTCCAAAATTTATCTTATGCCAAATTTATCTCAATCCCATTTTTTCCAAAATTTAGCTTTTGCCAAATTTTGTCTCAACCCCATTTTATGCCAAAGTTTATCTCAATCCCACTTTTGCCAAACGCTTTCGCGCGCTCGTGCGTCAACCAACGCAGCGGTCGACTGTTTCAAAAGACCACTCCCGGTTAAAATCGCGCTCGCGTTTCTTTTCCGTCATCGACACCTCCGTTCGCTTTCCCAGGAATGCGGTTGCGTGCATGGAATCCTCCGGCCCGGCCGAGGTCGACCGACTCAGGAACGAAGCTGCGCACGAAGTGCTGCAAGTGCGCGAACTGATGAACGAAAAAGTGGAAAACGCTGAAAAGGTGAGTGTACCCGTACCGCTTGCCGTTTGACTCCGGGGCGTCACCTGAGCGAAGCTGAGCGGCAGACCGACGTCACTATCCCGTCCTTACACTGATCGATGTACCTTTTTAGCAACTTCAGCAGATTTTCGTAAATGTACTGATGTTTTTGTGCAAGAAGCGAAAATGTAACCTATGCTTATGGGTGTCGGAAGGAGTTTTTCCAGGAGATTCCCAAAATGATATTTCCAGAAGGACCAGCAGTGGTGAAATTTCATTTTACCAACTCGAAACTAAGATGAAGACATCTTTTGCTAAAGATTTAATAGTAAAATATCAAATCATTGGGCCATGGTCCCCTTTGCTCCCTCCCGACGCCCATACCTGGGATCAGCGCTTTTTTGTTGGAGAGATTTAAACGCTGACTCCATCTTCCTGATCACCAATTCCAGCATTTGTTCATTAGGTTGCTAATGCGGTTTGTTCGCGACTTCAAGCAAACAATGTAGCGCGCGAAAACAAACCCCATTGTGACGCAGGAACTTCGCGCGGCGCAGCGCGAGGCGGAAGAATACCTGGAACAGGCGATCGCCGTCAAGACCGAACTCGAAGAAGCGAAAGAGCGGAACGCGCAACTGATCGAGCGGCTCGCGGCGGCCAAAGACGCCCTTGAGGCCGAGAAAGGGGCCAAGGACCAGCTTGTCCGCGAGCTGGACGCCGCCAAAACGGAGTTGGAGAAAGCCTTGGAAAGAAACCGGGAGCCGAAAGGTAAATAAATCGTCGTAATGTGTAAGTTGGCCAATTTGAAATAACCTAATTAAAACTCTTTTTTCTGTTAGCCGCAATTTTTCTGTTGTCCAATCAAAGCAAAACTTTACGCGCGTGCCACCTGCCCCGTGTGCGTGTGTGCACGCGCGCGCGCGCGCGCGCGTGTGTTTTCAACCCTTTGTTCCGCGATTCTGCTGCACTCTTTGCGTTCTTGTTTCTCTTCTGGCGTTTAAATGGTCGTTGTTGACGAACAGATGAGAGTGAGAAGAAACGACTCGAACACAGCAACGAGCAACTTGCGGTGCGGATAGAACAGCTGAAAGCCGACCTGGAAGACAAGGAGAGGTACTGAAAATTGCACTTTTATTGCGTGTGTAACGTCGGAGGTGCCTCGTTGTTATTGAACAGCACAGACCAGCGAAGACGATCGAAGTGATTATTCCATCAAAAAGCCGTGCGACGCTCAAATCAGTCTCAATTTCTTTAAATCGTTGTAAGATACGCATAAGTGGCTAGTCTTCACAACATACGCGCGATCCAAAAGAAGAAGTTTATCTGCCAAAGCCTTTCAGCGTTCTTGACCAAAACTTGACACAGCGAATAGATGCGAATCAACAGAGAATTGACAATATGTGACCGTTTCCCCAGCAAACTACGGCCGTGGCCACACGCACAAACACGCGATACCATTCTGCCGTATATCCCTCGCGCCCCTGTGTCATTCAGCAAACAACGCTGAGCTTATTTGCTCGTTAAACAGAACCCGAATGGCTACAGGACCACCGAACAAGCTTACCAGAAGTAAACAATGAGGAGGTGCTATTGTAACCACGCCGCACTTGTAACTATGCGGTTGGGCTGGCTGGGTGGGAGTAAGCACAGCGCCCCTGCGTGACCGCGCTTCTGTCGCCGGCGTGGCAAATTTCTCCCCCACCTACTCGTCGAGTTTGTTCTGCGCGTTTAAAAAATGGCGTTTCGTTTGCTCGACTACCTTTCCAGGGCCACCCAGCAACCCCCTAAAACCATTTCACGGTCCACGACCCTAGCAACCCCGCACCTTAGCAACACCACGGCTCTTCTGGTTTCAGAAACAGCTACAAACAGAGTTGGATTTTTATTTTAATATAAGATTTGTGTTGTTGTGAGCTTCGTAACCCTGAGTCGAGGAGTACAGCGACGAGTCGGCCTCTGCGGAGGTTTTCAGAGAATATATTTCTACCATTGAGTAGGCGTCGCTGCTTGTCTTTATGCGTATGAGAAAAGTGAGAAAATGACAGAAATGCACTCTAGCAATAGAGTTGTACACATTTGTATGAGAAGAATAAAGCAGTTCCGTAATTCTGACAGTTTTCATGTGTTTGGAAAGAATGTGTCTTTGACGTAGACTTGTTTTTGTGACCGCAACATCTGACATCGGTCTACAACTCTCCTGTTCAGAAAAATTTATCGATACTTTTGTTTTCTGTGCGAAAAGTTTCTTTTTTTTACATATCTGCAATCTTCGCCCATAGGCCGTGAATTACTCCTATTCAAGGGCAGCAATGGTGTAAAATTTTACCGGATTCAGAAAAGAAACGACTGGAGTGCTCAGATTTTTTCATTTGCTGAAAAGTGGTGTAAAGAATAAACAAGCCCTGCCTGCTGAAAACCTGCATTTCGCTGTGTTGTGATTGTTTACAAAATTACATGGCGATTACGATTTATTTGGCCGTCGATACACGACAAATTTTCAAGAAATTTGAAACCAAACCTCTTGTCGTCTCCGTGTGACCAAACCTGAAGCTCCAACCACCGCTCGCAAGTTCTAGAACGGTGGTTCTCAAACCTTTTCTCTACCACGTCTCCCTTAAGAACTTGTCCCTTGTTTTAAGCCCCCCCTGATTTCAAAAAAGTAAATTGTTCTGAACACTTTGCGTTCAAAAACTTGAGCGCGTAGGGCTTCGCTCCGCCCCGGAAATTTATTGACGCCCAACTGGGGAGGCGTGCCTTCCCGGTTAAGAACCGCTGTTCTAGAAAGTTCTAGAAACGGATTTTCGGAAAGTGAAAGCGGGAAATCAAAACTTAACTCCGAGCTCTTTATCCGGATAGTATATTCATGCATCTTCATGTAACCAAGGCCTTTCAACACTGTCTAGTGAAAGAAATCCTTTCTCAGCACAGAATCAGACACTAAGATCTTGCAGAGTATATATTTCGCCTACAAAGTAGACATCATCAGCTCTTATTCAAATAGAATCGAGGCTTTTCAATGCGTATTTATCAATCTCCCGTTTGTGGTGTTCATTCAGCACGATCACGCAATTGAAAAACAGCTTAACGTCGAAACAGACCGTCATCGAATTGCTCAACAGCGAGAAGAGAGAAGTCGCCCAGCAAACTGCGCCGTTGATGAAAGAAGTGGAAAACTTAACAGAGCAGCTCGTCGTAAGTGCTGTCTTGTTTTTCGGTGTTCTTTTGATTTATTCCTTTTGCCTTTCCTTTACGGTTGCCAGCTTTACTTGACGGTACTTAGTATTGCTTTTCCCTGTGCCATCTCGCCTCCTATTTCCTGCGTTAAAAACGGACCCGTCACTCCCCGTGGTTAAAAGTTTGTAGAAGTTCTTTTTAACTATCGATCAAAACCGTTTTGGGTCCAACAGTTGCGTGAGGTGGAAAAAACGCTTAATCCCCTACGATGGATAGGCGTGAAAAGAACTATTGCCAGCTTAAAAAATGCCATTGGAGCCCAAAGCTCTTCACAAGTAAAATGCAATCCTGTTGATAGTCGTCGGTTGGTTCTTTACTTTTTCGTTCGAACATAACGGTTCTGTTTGACTCCTGTGTCTTCTTGCTATTTATATTTACCCCCCGTGTCTGAAAAGCAGCCGTTTCCAGTAACTCCCTCGTAGATTTTTCAGCAGCGATTACGAGTATCTGTCGAGTTTCGAGTTAACGAGTCAGAGTCTCATAGTTAAATCCATGGCGCGCTAGGGTTTTGTTACGCCTCGCTGACGTCATTCGTCACATGACAGGACCTCAAACAGAAGCTCAAGCAGAGCCAGGTGCAACAAGAAGCCATCCAAACTGCATATAAGGTAAACAACAGTGCTGATCAATTTGTGCTGTTTTTTTTTTACTGAGACATTTCGGTCATTTGTCTCCCAGTTGTATTGAAACTCGCCGTAGCAGTGTTCATTCGCCTTTATTTTCAGACATTCTGACCGAAATGACTTAAATTTTTTCGGTCATTTCAACAACATTTTGGTCTGTGACCGAAAAAAAAACAATTTGTGACAGACACCGTTGTAGTCTGTGCGTGTTTTTTGTAACTTTTCATTAACAACGCAAAGCAGTTAACGGAAATGCTCACCGTGTCCGTTAGCAGTGGAAAATTTGAATAAATCCTTTTTCGTCAAGCGCTTGATGCTTTTCATGNCCCTTCTGTTGTACGTCACAATGACTTGTTATGCGTCATAATGCAACACTCGGCCAATGACAGGAGGCTCTGGAGAAAAATCTTCGCTCGGACGAAGAACTTCAACGAGTCGAAGCGGAGTTCGCCAAGCAGCTTCGCGAAAAGGAAAAGCAACTCGAGAGTTTCCACTCTCAGGTTGGTTGAGAGCGCTGCGTTGATTCCAGCCGTAGCCGAAACTGTCTTCCAGCCAGCTCATTCGTTAATTCCAGCCGTAACCGAAACTGTCTTCCAGCCATGGGCGTCGGGAGAATTTTTTCTACGGGTTCCGTAGTGTATTTTCCCGGGGGAAGCCAAAGATTTTCCCGGGGGAAAGCAAAAGTGGTAAAATTTCGTTTTTCCTACTCGCAACTTGTAGCTTCCTGACTGACAATCAGCTCCACATCAAGAAAACAGACAGCCACTAAATTCGCTAATGCAGGTTACTTTAATTTGACGAGCCAACAAACTTGGCCAACAATCGTGTCAACAAAACGTGTTAAACGAAAATTATGAGAAGCAGCCTCATGCTGCGAGGACCTTGTGTGCCGTATCCGTATCAGAAACAGCCTTATTCTTTGGCAGCCTTGTGCTGCAAGAATCAAAGACCTTTTGTCTTCCACTAACGGACCAACCTTCTCGGTCCTCGTAATGCTCAGAATAGAAACGCTGCCTCGCTTTTCTCCATTACTAAAGGAACAACGCAACTCGTCGGCCAAGGAATGCGTAACGAGGCAAAAGTCAAAAACGCGGCCCGGTAATTACTCGAGGCCCAATCTAGGGGAAACGTCGCTAAGGGCAATACGCGTGCAAAGACATGCAACCATTCTGCGAACGTTACACAACTAAAAAACTGGCTAAAAATTCAATAGGAAAATGTCTTATTTTAAAATCCAGAGCGGGCTGAGGCCACCCACTGCCCACCTTCCGACGCCCATGCTTCGAGAAAAGTGATCCGTTTATTCCGGCCGTAGTCGAAGCTCTTTTCCAGCCAAGTGTTGGCGCGCCGATCGTCCAACCAACTTGAACAGGACTGCGCTTTTACTGCGTTTGAGTAACTTTTCCGACGCCACAATTGCATCGCCTGCTGCGCCTATTACTGGTTGTTCGGGAACCAACCACGGTACCAGTTGTCGTTTTCACAGCTCTCGGATTATGACGACACAGTCGCGTCGCTACAGAGTCAAATAAACGACAAAGACGAGGAACTGCTGGCGCTGGTGAGCAAGAACAAAGCGCTGCGACTAGAGGTCAAGGTGAGGTCAAGCACTTGACTGTATTCGTGAGTTTATTTGTAATCGAATTGAAATCTTGCTGCTGGTAGAAGTTTTGAGGGGGTATGCAAATGGTTCTTATCCGGGTAGATAGGCCTCCCCAAGGGGGGCGCGAGACGTTACGCACTCTACTACATGAAAAGTTTGGTCAATAAATTTACCACTGATTACGTTTGGATTTTTCAACTTATTCAAAGTCAGGGGGGCTTGGAACAAAAGAACAACAGTACCTGGGGGCGTGGTAGAGAGAGCAGAAAGGGCTAAGAACCACTGGGCGAGAGGAACGTGTGTACTGTTCTAAGCACTGCGACTTCCCGAAACTAATTACGGGTTCGTGCATTGCGGTAGATTTGTTGAGCAGCATTATTAACAGGTCAAACGGTGTCTTGTGTGTCAAGCGATGAACTGTGACGTCGATCAATGCCGCACGTTTACGAAGAAGTGCGCACGTGGTGTGACGACATCGGCGAACCAGATGACGTAAAACTTCTTTGCGTAACGTGTAGCTGCAAGTCTTTAAAATATTTGGTTGAGTTGTCAAGTCAACAAACAATAATAACAGCCACCAAATCTTACATCTTCGCGTAGCTTCAGGGCGCGTCCAAAACGAGCACAGGGCGATCTCAAAAATCAACGCCCAGCTCAGTATTTGCTGATTACCCTTTTTCCCCGAGTGGCAAGGCCTTCTTCATCTTCAAATAATTATTTGAACCATATTATAATTCCAGGGTTCCTACGCAGAAATATGGAAAATAGTTTTTTGATTTGTTGATACTGTATAGAAAAAGAAAATAATTTTCAAGACTTGATCTTGTCACATACATTTTCATAATATTTTAATCAAGATTGATATAATTTTATTTCTATCGTGTTAAATATTCTAGTGCCTGTATTTGACCTGGGTAGGTCATACGCAAATTAAAGATCTGGAAAAGGTCTTGAAAAAGTCTGGAAACAAACTTTGAAAATTGTGTGGGAACCCGGTATTTGGTTCCCCGAGGAAAAGATTCGTCCAATCATGTGCCAGCAGTCGTTTGTGATTGGAGCGAGGCCTTCTTGTTGTGCTTCTGGTCAGCAAGGATATTATTCCGCCCAGTACTCCTTTCCCCCCACCTATGAATTGATTGTTATTCTCGCAGGACCTGAAAGCGAAGCTCGATTCGAGCAAGAACAGAGAGGACACGTCACAAAGGACTTACAATGTACGTTATTCGCGGCTTGATTTGATTGGTTGCGGTCGATCGCGATCTTTTGTGCGTAGATGCGACCGCCAGCTCCCGCGGGAATTCTCGCATGGTCCAGTTTGGAAATAAGCGGGCCGCG
>JGI24021J15306_10007317_pt1 | contig 13435 bp, 11 predicted proteins | sample Ectturendosymbi1_FD_15306 | JGI IMG/M metagenome (IMG submission 15306) | reverse complement strand
GTCAATTTCAGCCTCATAACAATCACTTGCTCTAAAAGTCATTACAAGTTTACATAAACATTTGATATGTCATTTTATTATATTCATTACAAAATTTACCTCAGAATCAGATACAGTAATGGTCACAGCAGTGACGCACACAAGTGAATCATGGCAATTATACATGTTTTTTCTGAATTTGTTTCAATGTAAGCATTCGATAGTAACTTTTATACTGGCTGTGCAGAACTAAAGATGTGTTAAATACGTGAAATTAGTTTTATTGTGCAAATAAATTGCAATATGATTCGCTTGTGTGCATCACTGCCGTGACCATCTCTGTTGCATGATACATCAAACTTTAATCGTTGCAAAAAGATTCAATGCAATTCCAGGCAGATTCCTTAAAAAGCTTGCTTCAAAGCTAAAGTTCACCTTGTTGCAAAATAATATGCTGTTAAATTTTGCAGTGATGGAGTTGAGCTAAAAATTGTTCATCTGGCCAAACATTTCAAAGTTGGAGTAAAATACAAAAGCGTAGACCCTTTACTCAATTATTTTAGTAATTTGGAATTCTAGAACAGATTTGTTTTCATTAGGAGTGAAAATACAATTGTCTACTAACTGTGTTGTCTCAGAAGAATCAAAAACTTTTCACAAAATTGTATGTATAATACAGCTTGCATTTTCATCAAACTATTCCTTGAAGCTGATCTAAACATTAAAGCTGGACTTTGCATGGCTGAGATGCACATTCAAGGCCCTTCTGATTCTCTTTGTAGCCTTGCTTATGAAAAATCTTAAAACGCTTACACACACCAAATGCTCCTGGCCTGTCTAGCCGTGTGAATGGCTTTGGTGAGTGGGTGCATGCAGTGGGTTAATGCATTATGCTTCCATTGACTTGTCACCAATAAAGCATTAACTATAAAAGTAGTCTCATGCCCCTGGTGCAAGCAAGAGAAAATGCATACCACTGACCACTCATGAGACTCCAAACAAGGTGTGTCTAATGAAATGTAAACCAAATTTAAAGATAAGTGAACATAAATTGTTTATGTGACAAAGTCACGCAAACTTGGTCAAAAGGAATCATTTTGTAGCCAAGGATCAAGACACTACACTCTTATCAGAGTTTGTTTAATCCACTGGTTAAACATCATCAGATCTGTGAAGTGCATGAACTATACAATGAAATTAAATAAAACCCACAAACAATAAAGGTAGCAGCTCTTACTGAAAGAATGCAATGTCAGTATACACATTGCATATGATAGGAATAGGTTACCTAGAGAGCACCTTACCAAAAGAAACAATCAAGTGCACAGTGACAACAAAAATAACGGTAGATGTATAGAAAATGTCAAGTAATATAACATGCTTGTACAAATACAATGACACAGACATGCAGTGAGTGTAGAGATAGTTGTGACTGGCTATGGGCTATAAACAAGCGGAATCACCAAAAAAATGCAAAACCCAAAACCTGTTACATAGCAAAGCTGCATTAAAACCCCACAAAACTTAACAAAATTGACCAAAATAAAAAAGTGACTATGACATAGAACAAGCGAAGCAACAAATAGATCATCTTCTCAGCTACTAGGACATGTTCAAGAGATCTCAACACAATGCAGATGGAAACTCCTGAGGTTTTGTAAATGACACCTCAACACTGATGCCATTCGAATGGTCAAGACAAATGATGTTGTGATTATAATGTCTTCAAGGTATTTTGCAGATCCATAGAGGAGTGATTTGGGTGACCGTCCTGCCTAAAACATACGAAAGTAAATTCATTCTCCATAATTTTTTACGATTGGGAAAATAACATTTATGCGATTTATTGTTATTTTGTCGTCCATTGTTTTGTCACAGCAGTGTTGTGAAGTATACTTTGTCTGTCTTACAGTAACGAAGCCATTATGAGACATGCCTACCAAATACTGCTGAAAGTGCTCCCTCTAATCTCACTGGCTGTGTCCGCACCTGCTACTACATGGCAGTCAACTAAAACACTACAACAACATGCTTATAAGTTGAAAAACATTAGACAAAACAACTTGAAATAAAGAAAGAGGTAAACATGCCAACACAAAATGACAGAACAAACTTACAAAGCATTCAAAATTGAAAATAAATGAAATACTTAAAAAATTTGCTTCATCAGACAACAAATTAAAAAAGTTTAAAATTTAAAAACATATTACTAGGAATCAAATCTAAAATAGCAAAGAGGAATCCAATAAAAATAAAGCTACCAAAGGAACAAATGGGCCAAAGAAATATAGTAACCAAAATGTGAAATCAAATAAAGAAATTAAAATCATAATCATTTACAACTGGTATGAACTAAGAGTACATAAAGGTAAAGCAAGATTAGAATAAAAACTCATCACCTGATCTGGGAAGACAATCTGTATATACAAGTTGACTTGAGCCTTTATGTGATCCATCCATTAAATAAGCATCCAAAATCACACAAATTTATTTTGGAAATGATAATTGAGGAAATATATTATTTATTTTTCAAAACAGGAATAAGTCTGTTCATATATTGTATGTGTCCAGTTACATGTTTTTTTCTCACTCAAAGTCCATATCAGAAAGGTTAGTAAAAACATGCCAAAACACAAACAAATCGTTAACATGAGGTATGCATTGCTTGGAAACTAGAATGTGCAGACAAAATCATAAATGAACAAGCACTGAAATAATGCATAAGTATCTACTGCAATTGCTCATGTAGAAGCATTGCATTGTGGAATAAAGTAAAGACTTGTATTATGCAGACATTTGAATAAGTTGATGGACAGGCTATATTCTGATGTGCACCCCTGATTAAATGCATGAAAATGTGTTGATTCAAGGTGTTAAATGACATATTGAAAATGTTAAAATTGCAATAGGTACTTAGCAAATTTATTTAATTACTGTTTAGTCTTGCTTGTAAAATATGTGTGCTTTTAGCAACAACGTAGTCATCCACTTTATGAACATCTCCAAGGAAGTCATGGATCATACCTTAGCTATGACATCTTGTATGTGTGTAACATGTAAATAACTCTGTTACACCAGCAGATGCTGATATTTATTTTGCATTAAACCATCTGAATTAGCCATTTGTAGATTTGATTTGTGACCAGAATGTTACATGGATCAAAAATGTTATGTCACAGGAGGTTGAGTTATAGCTTATTGCAAGTTGTTTCTCAACCAAAATCATGCTTGCATTTTTTCAAGTTGGCACGCAGCCACTCACAAATAAAAATATTACATTGTACAGGATGCCAACAAGCCTGGACATCAAATCTTCAGTATTTTACCAAGTTAGAATAACTAGTCAGATCTTGCCAAGCAGTATGGTGAGGCACCATTGACATTCATGATGTCATGAAGAATAGACAAATATTGCTAATCGGTGTTTTCACACTATCGCATGGTTATTAATTTTAAATAAGTAATTTTTTATGCAAGTATTGGTTACAGGTCTTGTAACCATCACTGAAGTTGGTGCGTTTGGTTTATCCTTCAATGAACTTGAATATGTGTTCTTTATCCCAACAATAATGGTTTTACGTTATCGGTTCACTTAAACAATAGGTTTCCAAACTTTGTAGTACATTGTCAGCTGGATACACTCATGCAGGGTGCAACACCTGATTATGCTCACAGGGCTCACTTGAGCTCAAGCGTGATACAAAATAATTCAATTTGCAGAAGATTTTTCTTAAAAATAATATATGGTTGAAGACAATGTTTTTTTCCTGTGACCCAAATAACAAAACATAAAACTTTGTGAAAATGCAGAACTTGATAAATAACACATTTTCAGAAAAAAAAGGTGTTTCCATGTCTGTAGTTTCTTCACTCCCTATACATGCAGACAAAGCTTTTATTTACACAGAAATTTGTACATCTGTGGCCTATTTGTGAAAAACAAAGGTCAAGTATGTAAGGCTGTGGCTTTGCCTTTAAGAGTATTTTTCCAAATTATTTTGTGTAATTCCAACATGTGGAAAACAAGTCTTGTAATAGACTTTGGTTACTGTGTTGAACATTGCACTGCAATAATTCATATTTTCATCGCTAGATTTCAGTTTTGTTGCATTGTATGTCTTTTCAGTCAATGCCAACTGGAGATTACATATGGTAATGTTTTGAGATACAGTTTTGGCATTGGGTAAATTCTGTATATCTGTGGTTTGCTGGTGCAGTATCATTGTTACTGTTGTAAAAGACTTCCATCTACTGTGGTTATGGACTGAATTCAAGGTTTTCAACATGAGTTTACAACTATGTTCTAGCATACATTCTAATCTTATACAAGAAAGTTTAATTCAAATCATGAATATTCGGATTTGGACAAGAGGTCAGCTATGGTTGTAATGTAAAATGACAATGCAGAAATCTACGTTATTGACATGCATACCTAATACTTATACTACCTCTTTTGTAACATGCCTTGTGACTAATTCTAGGTTTCTAAGTAAAAGCTGATAGTCGAGCATAGCCCTTTGCCAGATTACCTGTAGCTGTTATGTTTTGTTGTATTTGGCTCAATTTCATATCTTGCCATTTCTATTACAAATTGGATGTAGCAGAGAAGCTGAGCCATATTGTCTTGAAAACATTACAACCACTGTATACCATTGTATAATTGTATTGTGTAATCGCAATATTGCATTTAGATGCACAAAAGATCTAACAACCTATGAAACTTCCATTAATTGCTGACAATGTCTGTGGACATTTCCAACCAGAACAAAATGTTGGTTCACTTGTTGTTTCAGCAAAAAAACAGCAAGATAAATTTGTTGCGAAAAAAATCGTTTTGAAGTCTAGACAAGGTATCTAGTGCCTCAATTTGTTTTGCTGAAAGGAAGTTTAATCACTGCAAACTATTCACTTTTATTGCAATATACAAATGCATCATTAGAGAAATCATTTTTAACACAATCCACCATGTGTTATATTTAGCTTATGCCTTGTTTAGGACAAGCTTCAGTTGATTGTTCTTAATTATGTTTAGGAGATACAATTAGGCTTCTTTTCACCTACAAACCTACTGTAATTGTGGATGAACTCATTGTTCCTATTGTTCAATCAGCTGTGGTGTTTCTGTGGTTGCCAACTGAAACTTTGACTTGTCTGTTGAATATGCAGTTACCACAATGTAAAATTAAGCTTTTTTAGCGTTTAGTAAACAAAGAACATGCTTTTCTTGGTGAAATTAGATGGTTCCTGAGTGTTTCCTCTTAATCCATGCTTTTCATGTTTGTCTTTTTCATGCATGTGAAGTTGTTGCAAATTTATTGAAAAAGCACATGGTAAAACCCAAACGCACCAAACACAAACAAATGAAAGAAAATCAGCCGCGGTATATCAAGCAGTATGCCGTTGGAATCGTTGACTTCAGTTCTCAGTATGGAGGCGAAACAAAAAGAAGCTTTTCCTATTCTATCAGCAACATAATTGGTGAACCAAAAATTTTTCCGAAGTATGGAGATTTTACGCAGGCTGCTGTTCTAAGAACGTATGGACCGTGGTGGGATGCAGACAAAAATAAAACAGATGATACACGCCCTCGGTGAGTTGCCGAGTATCTAAGAAACATTGTTCATATGTTTTGTGCTCGTAACAGCACAGCTAAAAATTTTGTTGAAGGAAAACACCTTCATTCTAATATCTACCGTTATTTACCATTTCCATGTTATGTTGTTTGTTTCTGTTCAGTTGATTTATCAGCGGTAATTACGTCTTACCACTATCGTAGTGATTCTGCGCTTTTTCTGTTGTCGTGCAAATGACCGCAGCCTGTTGACCCACGCCTCGCTTGCAATATATGGTGACACGTAGTACTGTGTTTGTTTGACACACTCGCAGGACTTCAGGATTTATAAGTCAAGACTACATTGACCTGGCGTTCGACCAAGCCGTTTTTCCCTGGTCCATTGCAATTTACGAAACATACAACCCCGGAGCTGTTGTCAGAATCTTGGCGCTTTGTCAAGAGTTCCCGGTGCACGACGCGACGAGGTGTGTGCGCCGAAGCATTTCATTCTTTTTTGTACGATATGTCAGTGGGGCGAACAGAGGTCAACGCAAACACGAACCTTGTTTGATAAACATGACATGACAAGATTCGGATGCGTTTGAGCAGCGCAGGCAACGCCTTTCGTCACCGGCAGTGCCGTGAAAGCAAACGTCTTTTTCACTGCATGTGAAATGATGTCATGCGCAAGATTCGGCAATGCCGAACGCACAGAACAGTGTTCATCCGTTTTCTTGTTATCATTTTAGCAACAACAAATGTGTTGAAACAGTGTATTGCTCGATGTTTCAGTGCCTGGTGCCCGTGCAAGGGAAAGGTTGCCGCAATTTATTTACTATGACGTAATTTCCTGTTGTGGCACACTCCGTCACTGGTGCTTTACTTCTCTGCTCTGATTCGTGCGCAGGACGTTTGTCCATTTCCGAGAAAGGCTGAGTTTTGAATTCAAACTAAACGGCAACATCACAAGGGCCTGCTGCTGCATACTTAAAACACGAATATTATTGTCATTGTTTTTCGTTTCTTGCTGCTATCCGTCCAAAGTAATTCAAACTTTTTTGAGGGAGACCATGCTGAAGACCTAGTTTGAAACGACATATTGTTTAAAGTTTGCATTTGTTATTTCAAAAACATTTGTGCAGCAACGCGAGCACTTCTTTTGCTCTTTTAAAGTCGACCGTATTTTCATCGCAGCGATGACGTAAACACCGGCGTCGACCTCGACATCAGAGGGAAGGTTGTTCCGCTGCCTTTGATGAACAGTTACACACATTGGGAGGTTCTGTGGGAGAACACCAATCCGAGGAAGAACCTTCCTCGCGAAGCGCGGATGTTCGCTCCTATCCTTCGGGAGATCAAGCATCGTACGAGGATAATACGAATCGAGTTCTCAAGCGTCCATCTGGACTACTACACTGAAATCGACGCAGTGGAACTAACAGGTACAGCCGGAAGTGCATAAAGTGGGGTTCAAACACCTCCAAAGCGTCGTTGGATGAGTTTTGCCCCGTGAAGTAATTTCGCAAGTTGAATTTCTAAGATTTTTGTAGCTTTCTTGTTTCATTTATTCGTGCGATCACCAAATTTTGATTTCCGGCTAACACCTCGCAGAGCTTATTTGAGGGTCGCGTTTGATAAAAGTTTAAGGAACATTGCGAAGATTTTTTTCCGAACCTCGATCAATGCGAAGGTCAAACAAGGTTTGAAGATGACACACCATGATGAAGACGCCGATGGTTGTTTTTTAGCGTTTCCTTGTTTTACGACGACTTTGTAAGTTCCAAACGCAGAGCAGCGCTACCTCCTTGTCACGTTTCAAAAGCGGACATATCCGTCCTTCCACTTTTGGAAAAGAAATCGGCTTCAAAGTGCTCGGCGACGAAATCCTTAACAGTGCGCATCCACTAGGGATGCATATGATGGAATATAGAATCCTATGGATTCGAATCCTTCAGTATTCGAATCCAAAAATCAAGAGTTTTTTCGAATATTGAGATTCGAAAACTGTGGTATCATCAGAAAACTTTGACATGCAGTATTAGTGCTAGCCTTGCTACGAAATCCTTAGATGCTTCAGTGAGAAACGCTCTGTTTCCCCATGACGTCCATATCCGGTTTCCTTCATCGCCTCGTGTGGCTTGCGCATTTATCTGCGTGTGACATCGTCATGAAGTGTCACAGGCTGAGAGTGTTTTGCGCAGGACCTGATGGTTGATTGATCATGAGTCAATAGTGATGTATTGTTGACCTGAAAAAGTTGCGACGAGACTGAGATTCAATACTGGTATCTTTCCACATAAACACTTGTTTCTCCAAATCATGCTTATAGCGAGTATTTCACACAAAACGATGTGGTTCGAATTGGATCATGTAAGTCTCGCTAATGGACTCGAGATCGACTCGATACTCGCAAAAGGAGGGCTGCAGGACTCTGGACTCCGTCACAGAAAACTGCACTCGGTTCACTTCAAAGCTTATCAGCTTGCAAATACCGACGACCATATTGTGTAGAAGTTGTAGCATTTGAAAATCTGTACTGTGTGCTCTTTTAATCGTTTCCCGCCTTGCGTTGCTACCTCAATTCAATGTCGCGATTACATTTGTCTGGTTCCTTGCTCAGGTACCTCGACCTACTCCCCCTCGTCGTCGGTGGATCCCCCCAGTCAAGCCCTGGAACGCCTTTCAATATCTCAGACGCTGACACCGAGCTCAAGCGCCGAAGAGCTGGCCTACCTGGATTCCAAGGTCGACTACAAGGCCGCCCGACTCGCCGCCACCCCTACTCAGCCTGACTCGCCCGTCAACTCGTCACAAGTACCGTGGCAGGAGGGCGTGACCTCGAACGGGTACTTCAGCATCTTGCCAGACGAGATCATCCGCACCATCTTCAGCTACCTCCCGTTTCCCGACTTCTGTCGAGCGGCGTGTGTGTGTCGCACGTTCCGCGCGCACAGCTACGACCCCAGTCAGCTGATCCGTCTCGACCTTTCGTCGTACTGGCACAAGATCAACGACAACGCTTTGGAAAGCCTGGCGGCCAGATGCCGCCGGGCGGACAGCGGGGGCCAGGGCGCCCTGATGCAGACTCTCAACCTGAGGTGGGTCGGCGGCGGCGACATCGTGTCCTCGGCCCAGGTCAACGCGTTCCTCGACCTGTGCAATCTGAGCGCCTTGACCCGCCTTAACCTCGGCTCAGCTTATTGCGTCACAGATCACATTGTGAGCAGGATCGTCCAAGCGGCGCCGATGATTCAGGATTTAAACCTGGAGTCGTGCGACAAACTGACGGCCGAAGGTATCCGAGTTCTGCACAAGCTGGAGCATCTTCGAAAACTCAACCTCTACCGCACCAAGGTAGATGCCTTCCTGTTGGAAGTTTGCAGTCATCCTCTTGCTTGTTTCTGTCGTAATGTTTATATGTGGTCTTTCACATACCGGTGCTTGGCGCTTAAAAGTGACTGACTTGTCGGTGACGTAACAACTTAACACGTGTTTCCAGCTGGATGATGCTGGAATCATCTGCATCGCTCATTCCAACCCTGACCTGGAGCGACTCAACATCGGCAGCTGCACAGAGATCGCCGACTACGACAGGTAGGTCGAAAAGCTGAAGGTTTCATCGTTCGGTGAAAAGCTTTGTCAGGGAGATACGAAGCAGTATCTTTTTTCAGGCGAATTGGTTTAAATTGAACGCACTGTGGTTGTTTTGTGCTAATAGGCTTGTAAGCAACTGGATAACTGCAACTCGTGGGAAGCTGATGCCAGCATCCAACTTATATTGATTTGCATTGCATTCAGAGGAACTCACGATGGCACTGGTGCGAGTGATTGTCATTTCAGCGTTTCTTTATGGAGTTAATGCAACGACCGTGTACATGTATTTACGTGAAACCCAGCTCTATGAACTTAAACCATGTACGACATGCGCCGAAACACCCACCTTCAAACGAAGTGTAAAAAGCATTCAATAAACCATGACGTTAAGTCAGTGCTCATTCCTTTCCTGCTGGTACAAAAGAGATTAGCGAGTGATCATTACTCCCTGCGCCGGATTTAGGTGGTGGGGGGGCCTGGGGCCCAGATGTTGTGGGAGGCCCCACAGAATCTTTAGGTAGGGGATGATCGATAAAATCACTATAGTATTTCCGCATTAATTTGCATGACGTAATCTTGTGACGTCACATTTGTTAATGCAACTGTAACATAACTTTATGATGCAACATGGCATTTGACCAGGATTAGCGATTTGTGAAACTGTTGCAAAACCATTCGCTAGAAGCATCGCATCTTTTTTTCAATAGTTGCTTGAAAAAAGTTTTGAAAATTTTTTGGCAAAACTTTCTGGGCGATCCAACGTTTTCATCACCTCCAAATGCCAGTCCTCGCTCAGCAATAAATTTTGTGACAGAAACCAAACGTTGCAGGCAGACGCGATTTCCGACATTGTTTTCATTGATTGGCCTGACTGGTTAGTTCTGTATCAATTCTTCATAGTGATTAGTTTTCAACATGGTGCTTCCAGTCCCAGACTCCGTTTCTAATAATAGGAAAATGCGCCCATTTAGTATCGGCGCACATCAGTAAACAAGTGAAACATTTAACACAAGTTTGTGAGGGAGAAAAACAAAGCCAGCTTCTGTCAACCACTTCGCCATTGTGGTTCTGGTAACGAATAAGACTTGTGGTACATTTCTGTGACAAGTTTCTATCTTTTCTGTGTTGTGGAACATCATGTTTCAAAAATGACTTTTCATCACAATGTCATAAAGAACCTGTTTCATATTTCAACCAATATTCCCACATTGTTTCCGGTATGTTGGTTAGCCAGAGGGCCCAGAGCGATATCGTTGCCTCCAGTGATAGCGTCAGCCATCTCATCCAACGTATTTATCAATTGTAAATCTTGACGTTCTTCTGCTACTGCACTGCTGGGGAAACAAGGCCTATTTTCATCGTTACGTAAATCCAAGTCTGTCACAACATGTTCTTCGATTTTCTGTCTGCTTACAGGATCTGCAGAAATGTCTCCGCTGGACTTTACTGCCACTGTAAAAAAGTCACTTGAATGTTTCTTGACTTGACTGCAACTTCTTCGTCTCTCATTTTTCCTCTTTTGCTTTTTTAAGTCTTTAAGAACCACATGGATAAGGTCTGCACTTGTTAAATGACGATCCCCCTTCTGTACATGTTTATTTATTAATAAGCTCAATAAGGCTGCCACATTTTCATCCCAAAAAGGGAGGACAACTTACGACTGTCACTTACTTGAGTGTATTATCCACATTTAACAAGTGAAAAACCGATTAGGCCTTTTGATAAGTTTTAAGCATTGAAGTAAGACGTCCAGTGTGGACGATGTTTCAGTGGAAACACACAAAACAAAATCCATACTTACTCGTCCTATTTCGCTCATGAATATTTTGTAGTTTCCTCAAATTTCTTTAAAATGTAAAAATGCCTTTGATATTATTATGAAAGTAGTCGCATGAAAGATGTTTTAAATCGCACAGCAGCTTTAAGAGTGTAGAACAGTGTTTTTCAACCGGGATTCCGCGGAACCCTGAGGTTCCGCGAGTGGCAATCACAGTTCTATGTGGTTGCATCAGTACAGATGCTTGTAACACTGCGTAGGGTTCCATGAGCAATGCAAACACTTGCGGACGGTTCCACTGCAGCAAAATCGTTGAAAAGCACTGGTGTAGAAACTGGTTCAATTAGAAAGATTTCTCTTTTTTAAGGTTTGTGGCTGCATCAAGGAAAAAATCCTTCCAGATTAGCGTAAAGAGCCATAACGCTGAAGTAAAACTATGCAACCTTTATCAGTTCACTGCAGCATTCAATGGTATTGTAAGTTGAAAATTATTTTGCCATCTTTCATGTTCTATCATTTACAATAAATTGCATTTGTTTGATGCTCTCTTTGCACGGACTCGAACAAGTTTTGGTATTGGTCAAACAGTTAAGCTTCATCTTCAGAAACGTTTCTCTCAAACAGATACTACTCACATGGTTCAATATTTTTCCATTCAGTTGTTTGCAAATGGAGGAATCTAGTCACAGTGGCCCTCCCACAAACAAAGCTACGCCACCAGCTCGTGTCGTGTTGCAGTGGACTGCGGGACAGCTTACTGTATGTAATTACGATATATCATAGCCAGTGGCGAAACTCACGGAGGACAGAGAGGCGAATTGCCCCGTGGCAATCTAAATGGAAAAACCGGTTTCCCACTTAACCTGTATTTCGGTTTTAGCATTCCTTTGGTTTTCAGCAGGTTGTTGTTTTTGTGAGTTTTTCGGATTATTTTCCGGTGATTTAGGGTTTTAGTTTAGTCATCCACATTGGGAATCACCATTGTTTTTCATGTTTTTTCTAAGTGTTGGCTAGTGGACCCGAACGGTAGCCAGTAGGCCCCTTTTATCAAACTTTACCACCCTGGCTCAAACCTTTTGTTACGCCGCTGATTATAGTTATGTGAACTAAGAAAAAAGAGGATATTTTGAAATTTTTGAAGGTCCTCGGATGTTGTTTCATTTCTCATGAAAACAGTGGACATGAACTCCAAAGAAGGACGTATGATAGCCCTACTTAACAATGCTACTCATATGCGACCTGCGCAAATCTCAGACGCAAAATCTACCAGTAACGAGTAGAGACGTAAGCTAATGCGTTCTACGTGGCTTGGCCTTGCATTCACAAGACTCAGATACCTGACCGATTTTCAGGAAAACAATAAGTGTAATAGTTGTTTCGTCACAATATCAAATGATACATAAGTGAACAACCGCCGTCAGGATGACTGATATTTTAGCGTCTACAAATAAACTTTCCTCGCTAATAAAAACGACTAAGTGGCACGCACATGTCGTACATATGGCTAAACACATGAACATGGTGGGGGCCCCTGTTTGGTGGGGGGCCCGGGCCCCTTGGACCCCCCCTAAATCCGGCGCTGATTGCTCCAACTAATTGTCTGGGTCGCAATTTCTCATGACTATAGATTCACCGGTGTTGACAAATCACCAAATGTCAGAAGATTGGATATTGCTTTTAAATCATTTGCTTTGCGCTGAATCGTCTGAGCAACGCTTTCCTCTGTCGCAACCAACCCTTTTAAGTAACACCACAAGCAGCGTTTGGCACTCGTTTGCATCAACATGCAGTTGCCGTGCTTCTGTTCTTCGTAAAAGGCGCTAAAAACACAAAAGGTTCGGATGTTCACTGATATCCAGCCACCAATTTGCTTGCAACATGTCATTGCAGGGTTTTCGTTGAGCTCTCGCAACACTCTCGTAAACTCACATCGATCGATGCGTGGAGAGCAAAGAGCCTGACCAGCAGTGGTTTGAACGCACTCGTGGAGAATTGCAAACAACTGTCGGAGCTGGACCTCGGCTGGTGGGTCGCGTGTAACTGGTTGTTGCGGTTTCTAGAGCAGACAACCTCGACTGAACAGCGCGAGTAACTGAGAAGCAGCTTTTTTTAAGCTGCTTTTTGTGAATTGATACCTAATCGCCTAAATCCGATTTAGCCGAACTCCGCGGTGACGTGCATCCACAGTTATCGAAAAGTTGTCATAACTGAACAAAAAGAATGTTTTTTTTCAGTTTTTTTAAAGGTGTTTCAGGGATCCGATTCGGGTCCCTAGAATCGAAAATCGGGTCCTTAGAATCAGAGAAAATGATCAATGCAAATACCTATGGAATTTAGTCGGAAATTTTTCGGGTCCATACTGGTCCGTACCGGGTACCTAACGTTTTTCTTTGAAAAACAAACTGTAACATTTGTCGTTTCATTTCCATGCACCCTTTTCTTGAGAGGGTCGCGGAGCCAGAAACCTTAGGAGCTCTCGAAATACCTCACGACCAACAACAATTTCAGTTAGTTCTGGTGTTTCCACACTA
>JGI24021J15306_10007316_pt1 | contig 13436 bp, 8 predicted proteins | sample Ectturendosymbi1_FD_15306 | JGI IMG/M metagenome (IMG submission 15306) | reverse complement strand
CTTGAATTAACCCGGCTCTCAAAGTGTTAAGGGTTTTTTGGATGACATCAAGAGACAATTCTTTGTTTCTTTCTTTAAAAAAAACTAGGCAAAAATCTGAATCTTTCCAAGCTTTTGATTGGCCTTCTGGCATTTGTGGTTTAAAAAAGTTATGGCCAAAAAATCAATAATTATTTAGCCAATTCCCAGGGACTCAGGGGATTAAATAATTTGTTGTGTTTGGGCCATAACTTTTGAGCCATAAATGCTAGAAAGCCAATCAAGGGCTCTAAAGATGTGGATTTCACCTAATTTTTTTAAAGAAAGAAACAAAAGATTGCCCCTTTGGGTTGGGGCCCAGGGCCCAATGACATCAACCAGAAAACCTAAATCTATCTGAATTATGATGTCTCCTACATAAAAACCCAAATGCAAAACTTTACATTTTTTTAATGGAAACTATAAGACTTTCCATTTTGAACAGCCCTCTAGCACAATCACCTGGCAAGTTATGTTGGCACTAAAAAGTGCACAAGCGGGCAGGGTTTAAGCCAATTTTTAAGAAACCACTTTGTTACTTTGACTTAGGGAATTCTGCATATGATGTCTAATCCTTATTGCAAACAATATAGGCACAAATATTTAATACATTGTTTTATTCAGTGTTTCAACTTAGTCATAAGCCATCATCAGGAATATAAACAAAATGCAACAGTTATAAAGAAAGAATAAGGATGTAGTATGAAGGTGAAACGTTGAATAAAATAATGTATTCGATATTTGTGGCTGTATTGTTTGCAGTAAGAATCTACAGCAACTCTGTGCATTGCATACCAAAATGTCCTGCTATGTATGTGTTGTGTTGAATGTGGCATGTGCCATGAATGTGACCGGTTAATTGGGTACAAGTTTTAAAGTAAACATCTCAACCAAAAATGTTAAGTTTTGCTAAAATTTTGTCTGTAATCAAAAGTTCATTTTAAATGCTTGATTGGAATTCATTTTAGTCATAGTTTTCAGTGGTTATGCAAAATATTTATGGTTAAACCCTAAAAATCAAACTTCATATAAGTAGATCATCAAGTATACCAGTAAGTAAGTCCAGTGTGTTCATGAAAGAACTTAAATTTAGATGGTTCTTTCCTAAACAATTTAAGGCTTTTACTTAATGACCATAATTGAGTCACTTTCTCAGCATTGAACTTGCCATGAAAGCGTTTCATGTAAAATGTTTGAAATAAGCTACAGCAGTACATGCACAACTAGTGCGTAGTTAATTTGTAGTTAAATGAAGGTGTAATATTGTATTTAAATCACTTTTTATTAGAGATCGACCAATGTGGCTTTTTGGGGGCCGATACTGACATATCGGCCATTCATGGGCCGATACCGATTACCAATATTTCCAAAATTTTAAAATCTTGTTTTCTTCATTATCAAAAATATTATGTATTCTATGCCTTAACTTTTTTTCAAAACCTTCAAAAGTGAGGATTTATGTGTTATAAATTTCAAATTATAGTGATTTCAATATTTTGCTATGATTTTTAATTAATCTGATCAGTGATGGTGCTTTTGTTTTGGCTGCGATGGCTAACGTGTGCTTCATGGTTCAGGAATATAACAGCATTTTGTTAACTCCTACTGAGGCCGATGAAATCGGCCAAGCTGATATATCAGTCTATTTGTACTTTTTATTGCTTCGACCAATATTGCATGTTATGGAATGCATTTATCAAAAGTGTCTTTCACATTTTTTGTTTAATTCTGGTGTTAACACATGATAAGAAAAATAAAGGATTAATTGATTTTTTCTTTCCTTTTTTTGTGTTGACTGTGCTAGTAGTTAATGTGAAAATTTCACAGATGGCCACAGTCGTATCCAAAGCTCCAGAAGTAAAAGTGCCTACAGTCAGCTCACAGATTAATCTTTCTCAGGTATGCTGTTTTTTTCAGTAGTACCAATGTTGTCCAGAGTTTATATATATATTAAAGAATGTGATTTTTTGTGTCACTTGAATTTATCTTGTGATTTAACCAAGTTCAATGCCAGTATGTTGAATGAAAACGCAGAAATATCATTATTTGGGAAAATTTTTTTCAGGTTGCATTTAGTGTGACCATGCTACTTGGGTAATTTCACATTGTGCAATACCTGGCTTGAAGGCATTTCACCAGCTTGTGTTTAATTGCATCACATTTCACATTTAAATTCACACTGGGTATAACATACACTGTTGTCAGTGATTCTATTTGAATAAGAGCTGGTGATGCCTACTTTGTAGGCGAAATATATACTCTGTAAGATGTTAGTGTCTGATTCTGTGCTGAGAAAATATTTCTTTCAATAGACACTGTTGTTGGTGATGTTCATGATTTGTTATTGCTGACTTACATTAAGTGTCCAGCTGCCAGATGGTTCACAACTTGACTTTAAAATTGCATGGGTTGGATAATCTTTTCAGAATCAAAGAAAACAATTACTGTATGTGCCCAAGATTTATTTGTGAATTTCTAGGTGATTTCTTAATTTACTGAAGCTTAACATGAGCACCTACTAAATGCCTCCATGCATTTTCAACCTTTAGCACAGCTTTGTGCATCAACTGTGACCTCCCATGCTTTTACAACCACTGTATATCCCACCAAGTCATAAGATTGTTAGTACATTGCCAAGCTATACGTCACTGCAATCACAGGCTTTCAGTTCATCATTTTCATCAAGCTGTTTTTTCACACCACTGTCAAAAACGTCTGGCAAGTAGGCGGCTGATTTGCTTCAACTCATTAATGATGATGCAAGATAATTCCAAAATGTCTAGGTCTTGTCTTTAACATCAGCTAGATTGGTCTCTGTTTTTAATATAAGGCTGTTTTGGACCTTAATTATTATGAACCAAAACTCGGGAAACTGATTTTTAATTTTGTTAACATTAAAACTGTATTTATCTTTAACCCATTGTTATTAGAACTTTCTAAGATGCTGCACTAGCAGTGGACATTGACAGATACAGAAGATTGTCATGTTTCATGCATTGTTGCAATATGGATGTCAAAAAGATGTTTTTTTTTTCAAAAAATGTAGCTTGTCACAATTGTTGCAAAGTGTGACATGTGCAATCAAAAATCTGTTTATTTTCATCGATGCTTTTTTTCAGTGGGGGTTCATTAAGAGTCACTGTCAGAATTTTATGGAGAATATGAAAAATGACTGTCAAATGCTTTTGTAACTTTTACAGTAAAACATTTTAATGAAGTTATGGCATATCTGGGTGTGAAGTTTTTGCTTGCAAAGTACACTAAAATAATTTAAAATATGTTTCTAGATGTCCAAGACTGTGATCAAGTAGTAGAACCTGTCCATAGTGAGATGCCTCTGAGGTGAAACTTGCTGGGTTTTCTCTTCATTACTGCATAGAAATGTCCGTTTCTGGATACCTCTGAACTTTTGCTGAAGCAACTGATTCCTGCCCAATTTGGATTGTTACACATAAATGGAATTCTCAGTTACAAAAACGTATTTTTAAAGATTCCTAATCAATATATAGCAAACAATACCCTCACAATATTGCTTCAAAATTAACTCCTTTGATATTCTCACCCTTGGGATTTTAGTTACAAAAAGGTCATGGTTGTCATCTCTTCGCATACGGCTGGGTTTTGTTGTTTGATCTGGTGAAGATACAAATGACTTGGATGTTGAGGTGAAATGTCAGGTCTATCAATATGTTAATTAATATGGGTGCATCTGTTTAAGCCACATTGATTGCATCAGTTTACAATACATTTAATGCACTGTCAATTGGTCAGCAGGTCACACATCATATGTTGCTTTAAACCAGTAGTCCCCAAACTTTTTGGGTGCTGGGCCAAAATTGCGATCTTATCAGCGTCCGCGGGCTGGATTGTTTTGTGCATTGAAAGAAAACAAAACAAAATGCTACACATATAACATTAGACACGTGTGTACATTCCAATGTGTTTTCTTTGCTTGGTAACACATTTGCAAAGTGACTTCTGCAAGTGCTTCTTTTGTTGCATAATAGTTGTGATATTTGGTTCCATGCTTGACGCTGCAATGCGTTAATTGCTTGTACGATTTTCGAGAACCCTGTATACCTCACTCATCACTGACTAGACAGCAGAAACATAGTCGAGACTTAACGTCTTCGAAGTGGTTGAATTAACAAGATTTACTAAGTCATATTGTTCCAGTATTCAAAGTCTCAAGACAATAGGTTTGAGACCGAGGTCTATATTCTTCAAGACCCAGACGAGACCTGAAACCTTCAAGACTGAGACTCACAGAAATGGGTCTTGAGACTACTAGGTGTAGAGGCAGGCAAATTTTTGGGAGTGGGAAGTGTTTTTGCACGAATTTACTCAAACTTTCCCGAAAAATTTGACTCTCAAAAGTAGTTAAGACTTTTTTGGAAGCAACACAAAAAAGGTTTTCATGTGTATTTTAGAAAAGAAAAAGTCAAATTTGGACATATTTTGACAGTCAGTCTCATTCATCATAAAATAAGAACAAAGGTGTCGAAACATCTGTACCCAAATTTTGCTAGATTTTGCGTGAATTTTTAGAGATTTTGCCAGGATTTTTGACAAAACAAAATTTTTGGGGTGTGCTTGTACTCCCCTGCACCCTCACCCCCTACACCACTGTCAAAACTGCCCTCGAGATCAAGTATTGAAATTCCATTACTGTTGCACATGGTTAACAAACTCGCTTGCAATGAGCATGTGGCATAGGCGTAGCCAGTAAGGGACCCAGTTGGGCACGGCCCCCATAAATTGTTAGCATATATAGTCATTTTGTGCTTTGAGAGACAGTATCTCAAACAAAATAGTGTTATTTGCCTAAAATCAAACATTTTGCCCCCCAAAAGATTTTGGGCTGACTACGCCACTGCCATGCAGTATTCCTGTTAAAAAGTCTAAAAGCTGCCAAATAACGCTGATACTTCAAACACCAAATGTCTACTACAATTTGCAAATTTTTATGCATGCTGATGTAGATTCTGCAGCAGTCTGGGCGCCAAGCTCAAGTACAATATTAGGGAGCTGATGCACAGTAACTTCCAACGAAAAAAGCAACTAATGATGTAACAATTTTCTATGTTTATGTTTACTTGTCTGACTTGTACACAAAGCGTAACATTGAAAAGAATGACCTCGGTCTTATTAAATCATTTCTGTTACACAAAATGCAAGAAAACTCAAAAATGTTTGTAGTTGATCTTTGATCAATGAGATAAGTTTGGTTTGATTCTGTATTACAGCAACTGCTTTTTATCCGTTTTGTGTAATTACATCTTACATTAGTTCAGTTTTTTTTAAAGAAAATGTTAGGTAGCTGGTATGGACATGTAAGGACCCGATGATAATTTTCTCTGTCTAGGGACCTGATTTTCAATTCTAGGGACCCAAATCGGGTCCCTAAAACACCTTAAAAAACTGCATTAATTCATTTACACGAAGTTGTTAAAACATTAAACATTCCTAGGAAGCTCGCAGGCCAGATTAGAACCCTTCACGGGCCGGACTTTGGGGAACGCTGCTTTAAACTAATGTAACCTCTTTTGTTGTCTGCTTAGGGTGTTGATGCAACTCATGCTTCTTTTATATTTAAAAAACATCAAAACCATGTATTTTGCAAAATAGCAGCTTTTATTAAATTTTTAAAGATCAAATTTCTGTGATTAGTAAGAACCAAGTTTTTGTTGAAGATGCGATTGCTATTGTTTGCTAACTTTTGTAGTTTTAACTGTAAAAATTTATTCCTGCCTTGGTGAGATCTTTACGGCATTGTAATGTTTGTTTTTCAAGGAGGATCAAGTGAATGTTAATAAGTGCCGCAGCTTTCTTACCACTCTGATAAAACTTGCTTCAACAGGAGGGCAACAGCAGGTAAGTACTGCATTTATTGAATTGTAAGCCGCGGCTTATAAAGTTTTTTTTTCATCATTTTGTGCGGCTTCTGATCAAGGGTGGCTTATATATTGCATTTCTTACCTTATCGAAAGGTATAAATGATGCTCAGTCTTTCCATGGCTGTGTTTTGTCGACCAAACTCTCTTTTAGCATTATATTCTCTTCAGCGTCACGTGCGCAATCGTCACAGGAGGGATTATGGTGAACACAAGGCAGTTGTGAAGCATCAATACAAACGTTACGAATAAATGCCAAATGTGCAAGTACACGAAAGTATCTGAGAGGTTTAGGTAACCTATGTTAGGTGCGGCTTACAATTAAGGCTGTCTTACATTAATTTTTTAGCACCATTTCATGCGACTTATATTCAAGGACGCCCAACAATTGAGTAAATATGATAATATGCTCTTATTATGCTGTTGCTCACTGCATGTTAATTGTTCATGAAAACCAGTCACATGTTAACCTTTTTGTTGCACAAATTCTTTATCATTTGTTACACATCAATTGGATCTCTGTATACAGAAACATGTTTGTAGAAAAGTTTTAAAACATGCACCATGTGGTAGTCAGTGGTTGAAGTGATTCTTATGTTACTTTGTTTAAGTGATGTAAGGGCTAGCAATAACTTCTTTTTGCTAAATTTACGTTTATACTTTTGTGTCACTTTGAGTTATTTTTGCACCTGCCAGTGATGATTGATGAACACCTTAGTTGTCTGGGTGCATCAAGCTTTCATTGCTGTGATGCAAAAGTTACATTAACGTAACATGAAATACACATGTGCTTGACCAATGTTGATTTTCTCCATTTTATGATGTAAGTTTAAAAAGTAAGCAAATGATGCTGTTGCTCAGGAAACTGTAAGGACTGTAAAAGCCCTTGTTCAAAACCTGATTGATGACAAGATATCTGCAGAAGATTTCACTCGGAGGTTGCAAGTAGAACTCAAATCTTCTCCACAGCCATATTTGATACCATTTTTAAAGGTAAGTATGCCTGTGGGTTTGTGTTCCTGGATGTCGTTGTGTTGCAAGAAGCACTTTGTTTTTGGTTGTACACCAATTTATCTTTTTTTTAAGCATTAATCTTTTTGTTGCCTACAGCGGTGCAGATTGGTTTTGCCTTAATGGCAATACTTCTTTACTCCTAACCGATTCTATTGATCAGTCTTCAAGTAATACGACTTCCTGTAAAAAATTGTTTTCATGACAATATATTTTCTAGTTGTTGTTGTGGAACAAAAGCCCGTTAATGATGAATTATTTTAATTCTCCGTTGTTTACCATGGTTGATGCTACACGTTTGCAAAAACGAATCATTTCAGTTTGTGACTGATGCAAAGTTAAATTTAGTTCACCGGCTGGCAAGGCAGCTTGATTAATATTAGCTTGGTTTAGTCGTGCATGATAATAAACCATTTCAAAATTTCGTGTTCAAGGTGAGCAGACATAGTTTCAGTGTCAACTTTCTCACTTCAGTGCTTTTATCAGCAAATCACAAAACGTAGTTTAAAATGTTGGAAGTTGCTCAGGTTGTTATTGGTGCCACAGGCCCAGAGTGTTGTTAAGTTATGAGATAAACTTTGTTTTTATCGTGCAGCTCCGGATGCTGTTTTTCAGAAAAGTTTACCTCTTCTGCGGTTGACGATGATGCAACAAAATCAAGGTGGACAAGTTCCTGCTAACGTTGCAGCTGCAGCTATAAAGGTGTCCTCGTTAAGCTCTGATGGAGCGAGATCTCCTGCCTCACCCAAGCCGAAGCCCCCACCGACTAAGATCAACAAGACTGTGGTCAAGCCTATTCAGGTATGCGAACCTTGTGAAAAACATATCTCACTGTATTGATAAATTGTCAGCTTATGTCGTAACTCCAATAATGTTCTTTTGTTCTACTGTGTTGATCGTAGTGGTGGGTCGCAATTCGGTAATCAGCTTCATACGAAGTAGGACAACTATTTCAAAATTGCTTATTTTATGTTGATCCTAGAAGTCATCTTGGTAAAAATCGACGATAACAGTTTTTGTCATTGTAGCGCGAACTGTGAGGAATTCGCTTAAGCTTCTCTGGCAGGGAACTATGGTGGTTGCAGTTACTTAGGCAAGGCGGCATGTTAACCTCGTCACGCGACTGGTCGCTAGAAGTGTAAAAGCATGCTGCTTTCAAATTGCGTTTTCGTGAAATTTAACGATGATGTGCCAACACGCTGCGTGCACGCGCTTAATGGTAAGTAAAGCGGCTTGGTGGGTTTTTGGTCGCGCCGTTAATTGCGATTAAGTCATAGCGAATAAGTCCTATTCTACTCGGATGCGATGGGGTATCCCTCGAAAATACGGGGTTCCCGTTTTCCAGGAAATGTAGGGATTAAAAAAACATCGTTCTTTCTTGCAAGTGACTCACGAAAATTTAAGAATAACTAAACATTTGGAAAGAATTATTTTGAATTCCTCGCGCAACGAAATGCCATGCTTGTATATGTGGGGCGTCTCGCAGGGCCTAGAACCTGGAAAAAGACGCGCGGTTCTGCTGGAATCATTCTTTTTGTTAATATGCTTACCTAGCCTTGTGGCAAGACTCCCTCCATGGTATCGTTGAATTGCTCCGTACAGTTAGCTACCACCGCATGAACCCTAAAAATATTTGTACTTTGCCCACCCTCATTTTGAAGTGTCTCGTCTCTGCCTCGATGTTGTGAATGTCGAAGCCAGCCTGGCTCGAAGTAACTGTTTTAAAACGGGACGCTTCAAAATGGAAACGCAAACCGACGTCAGTGATATCAGCACTAGATTTCAGGAGTGCCACAATCGAAAAGGTTTCTTTGCGAGTATTCCTTCCACTAGCAACAAACCAATGACGCCGCCTTAACCCTGTTTAGGTGTGATATTTATCACTTAAAGCCGAAGTAGAAGAGCAAAGATTGACTTGTAGAATTCTGCATATGATGTCTAATCCTTATTGCGAACAACATAGCCACAAATATTTAATACATTGTTTTATTCAATGTTTCAGCTTAGTCATAAGCCATCATCAGGAGTATAAACAAAATGCAACAGTTATAAAGAAAAAATAAGGATGCAGTATGAAGGTGAAACGTTGAATAAAATAATGTATTCGATATTTGTGGCTGTATTGTTTGCAGTAAGAATCTACAGCAACTCCGTGCATTGCATACCAAAAATGTCCTGCTATGTATGTATTGTGTTGAATGTGCCATGGATGTGACCTTTCTTATTTGGGTTGGAGTTTTAAAGTTAACGTCTCAACCAAAAATGTTAAGTTTTGCTAAAATTTTGTCTGTAATCAAAAGTTCATTTTAAATGCTCAATTGGAATTCATTTTAGTTATAGCTTTGAGTGGTTATGCAAGATGTTTGTGGTTAGACCCTAAAAATCAAACTTCATGTAAGTAGATCATTAAGTATACCAGGAAGTAAGTCCAGTGTGTTCAGGAAAGATATTAAATTTAGATGGTTCTCTGGCAGGTAACTGTGGTGGTTAAAACTAAAGAGCGAAGCCGGCATCTTTAACATATGCCACAGAGTACTGCAAATTACAGAGGACCAATTGGGATATTTGGTAACGGGCGGTAACCAACAAACAACGAATGTCGGGTTGTATACATAGGAAGGGGCTGTACGTTTTACTCTTCCAATCGCATCAGGCTTCGGTGGAATGCTTGTCAGTTTGGAAATCGAATATTTATTTTTTTGAGCTTCTGCTGAGTTCCTGGTCTCATAATTGCCGTTAACACCTGGCCAGGCAGTGATGTACATCAGGAACGCATTCCCACGCCATCGTTACCACAGAAAACATGAGCAACCTCTGTTCGGAGATAAACAGTCGCCGGTTTTGTACTTTTGACAGTGACGGTCACGTTCATAGCGGCCTGTTATCACATTCTGTATCTGCTTCTCAATACTTGAAATTAGCGTTGCGTGCGAGTAAGGTAAGGCGCCCATTGCTTTCGGCAGAACAACGTACCTTGCATTCGTCTGCCCCGCATAACTTCGACCGAGACCCTGAAGCACCCCTCACTGCAAACGCCATCGCCCCACATGAGTCTACAGCAGCCCCCCCACCCGTCGATGGTGTCGGGGACGCATCCATCGACACTGACCACCGCGCGGCCTGTCTCTGTGACCGTCAACAGGAACAATTCTAAGTGGAATGCAGTTTCGGGAAGTTCCAGCGCCGGGGGATACAAGTATGCCAGTTGTTCGTAGCGTTTTCGTGTTTTTGTTCTAGCAACGCTGATGTGGCACTATTATTTGTCAATGTTTACGTAAAAACAGGTTACGACTTACTTACTTGACGCAACCCAGTGTTCTTTTCCCAAGTACAAGTAAACAACACACAACAGAGAGGGAAACGACATTTTGCGCTCGTCTGTCTCTGTCTCAACTTCCACCTTCAGCTTTCCGACGAAACACTTGTGTTTCCGTGAATCTCGTCCGCTGCGCTTGTGCTTTTTGCAACTGACAATCGGCGCTGACAAAAATCTGTTGTTGGATTCATTGCATACGTTCCATTACTTGCTGGGTGACACATCTCCAAGTCATTGAGGAAATTTTTGGTAGGAGTCACGGCAACTGAAAGTCTAATGTAAAAACACGTCTTATATTTTTGCAACCCTTGTCAATTTTACCCAAAACTTTTTTCCTGTTACCCGCTGGTATTTCCTGGGTGGGACAAAATAATTGTAACTTGATGTCGTACCTNACAACTAAACATGTTTTCGAAAATTTCGGGGGTTCAACTCCTGTCTGGTTGCCTGCCTGTTNCCAAACGCGTGGAGAGCGAAATGGCATCTAAAGCAATGTCAACGTNTTTCTAGGTTGTTTTTGAATTTAGATTCAAACCGTCTTCATNTTATCTCGTTGTAAGACCAAGTTGATTTTGTCTGGATCATCGCATAGCGTTTGTGAATAGTGAACCCTGTGCTTACGTGCGCTCAGGGAAGATGACGACATCAATGACGTTGCGTCCATGGCTGGAGTGAATCTGTCGGAGGAAAACGCCAGAATATTAGCGACCAATTCTGAGCTGGTCGGCACGCAGACCAGGTCGTGTCAAGACGAAGCGGTTCTCAACACAGCGGTTTTGCAGAAAAGGATGTCGCAAATAGGTGACCGTCGTTTCAATTCTGCTCCTGAAACCATTCTCACGCCGAACATTGATAAACATCCGCGAAACCGCAATTTCGTGACACTGCCTTGAATAGTTATTTTTTCCTGACAAATCGATAACCTTCCATGTGTTACTCAGCGTCAAAGGTCCCGAACATCCAGCACATCCACACCGATGCCGTCAAACTTCTCTCGTTCGCTGCCGAAGCGAGGTTAAAAGACTTTCTCGAGAAGCTCTCGACCGTTGTATGCCACCGCATGAACAACTACAGAGTAAGTTTCACTTCGCGCGCCGCAGTCTTTGTTCGTTCGTCTTAAGGAGCGGGGGAGTTGCTGAGATTGCTTAAGCTGCGAATTCTACATAATTCACGACCACGTGTCACGAGCTTATGATACCGAAACGGTTTGAATTGCTGGCAACGTGCAAAAAGCGTCTTCGCAAGACATGTTCATTGCTGGCATTGTTTGCGATAAATTTAGATCTAAACCGATCGTAGAATCAAAGTTGGCGCCACAAAGTAAATTTTTGAGGGGGCTCAATTGGGGTGTAAAGGTTTTCCGTCTGTCACTTCATGCGGGTTTGACCCCGCTCGCGTTCGACGTCTTACCAGAAGATTCATTGCGCAGGAAGACGAACACTACCAAGCATGCAGCGACGTGAAGACGCAATTGAAGTTCCTGCAAGAACTCGACCAGATCGAAAAGAAGAAACACGACGAAGCCGAAAGAGATATTTTGATGCGTGCCATGAAGGTTGGTTCTCCACTCCATTCTTGTACACATGTTTTTCACCGCTGTCTACAAAGCCGCCAACATCTTTATCGTTTCGTCCGTAACACGTTCTGCCTCTTCGCAACAGTTACCCCCATGTAGGAGTACCCCTCCTGCCTCACGTTTACTTGCCAAAAAAGCGCTTTGCTCCCTCCTCGTGCGATCACAGTGCGTGGCGGCGGTAGCAAATAACGGCACTTTTTCCTCCCCACACACAGAGCCGCTCGAAGACCGACAACCCGGAACAGCTGAGGCTGAAGGAGCGGGCCAAGGAAATGCAGCAGCAAGAACTGGAGATGATGCAGATCAGGAACGCGGACAAAACGGCGCTCAACGCTATCGGTCCTCGGAGGAAGAAGCCGAAATTGGAAAACACCTTCACGCCGTTGGAGGTAGGGGCGCAAGACTCGGTGATATTGATACCACGCTGATTGTGAGCTGCGCGCGCACAGGGGTGATCTTGAGCCACTGGAGCGACTTGTCCTTGAATCTGGGGGGGGGTTCGGTCACAGACCGAAACGTTTTTGAAATGACCGAAAAAAATTAAGTCATTTCGGTCAGAATGTTTGAAAATGTATGTTAAAAACACTGTTACGGCGAGTCTTGATACAACTGTGAGAAAAATGACCGAAAAAACGTTGAGGAGGTTGTCGGGTGCATCGGATAACTTTTCAAGGCTATTTCGTCCGCGTGACGCTCAAGCTGCGAAGTTCTAAGGATGTTATTTGGTTGAGAAGGTGTTGATTGGTTTGTTAGAAGCGTGCGAGGGCAGTGCTGCATTGTTAATGTTAATGATACTTTCCAGTCCATCTCCACCAACAGAGACGTGTTATTTTTCTCCGTATAGCGCTGCACGTGATAGGAGGAAAAACAATATTCCGAAGGACATACTTTACGATATTCTGCGCACTGGATTTTTTGGGTTTGCTGAACAAATTAAAAACATAATGTGGGATTTAAATTTTAAACGAGTTGAATTAAAGAGATTTGCGACTAGTCTGACCAATGCTTGGCCACCCACATCGACAAAATGAAACTGTTCGCATCAGCTTTGTGACATCGAAAAAAGAAGTCATTTCAGTGATGCCAGGTAATATTGTAAAAACAAGCAAATTTGAAAAACAAGCCCAAAATAGGTAATTTAACGGAAAAACAAGTCCAACTTGCGATTGGTTGGAAAATTCAAAAAACGCAAAGCCAGTAGGTAAATTAAATACAAAACCAGGGAGGCAAATCCGAAAAAAAGCCCAAAATGTGCGCATTTACGCAAAAACACGCCCAAATTTCGTTTCGCAGCAAAGTGAAACAGCAAAATTGTCGTAAAGTTTGAAAAAAAGCAACCTGCACAACAGAAATCTGCGAAAAACAAGCCCTAAAACAAGCAACCCACAAGTCTTAAAAAAAAAACGCAAATCCACAAAAAGCAAGTTCAAATTCGCGGGAAAACAGCAAGGTTGGCAACACTGAGTCGTTTGTTCACAGAACAATCAAGTGACTCCACACGTCAGGCCCTTCATGTGCTTTTCTCTTGCGACATCTGGCGGCTTGTCATTTCAAAGGTTGTTTTGTTATTTGTTCAAAAGCAGTTGAAGCCGTAAAGCTCCGTTGTGGTTTAATTCGCCCT
>JGI24021J15306_10007314_pt1 | contig 13436 bp, 6 predicted proteins | sample Ectturendosymbi1_FD_15306 | JGI IMG/M metagenome (IMG submission 15306) | reverse complement strand
AGCCTAGTTTCCAGTAAAAACTTCAGCGAAATACTACCACCTAACGGTTGGCGCCCAGGGCCAGGCAAAGTGGGCCAAGGTGGCCTAAAAGTCCTCCACTTTTGACGTCACTCACAAAAAACCTGCAACTCCCAAGCAAAAAATTTTTTTCGAGTGCAGACTAGAAGACTTGCTGCGTCTTTTGAGACTTTTACCAGGTCTGTAGAGCATACTGGACCAGAGAAATTCCCACGCAAAGCCACATGAGTTTAGGCGTTTTTTTCTGAAAACTGAATCCTAGCGGACGCCAAAGAGTTAATAACATCAAAGTTCAACAACTGCTTCACTATCATATGGGTAAGTTTATGACATTCGTCCCCCAAAGCTTTACCAAGTGAACAGTTTTCAATACTTTCCATGTTGTGATAACTGAGAGAAACATTTAGTTACGTTCAGAATCTAAAAAAAGCAGAACAAGCTAAAAAATATTGCAAAAAATATACAATTCTACCTCATGGTATTCAGATTTCTATTATTTTTAACATCATTTTGCATAAAGTTCTTATGATCTTTTAATTTACACAGGCATTTCATTACAATTCAACAAATCAAGATAACCACTGGATTTAAGCATTTGATGATACTGGTAATTGCAGTAATTCTGAGTAAAACTCTAGATCCAGTAACCACAGTAATTGCTTCTATTTGAATAACAGTTGATGATCCTTGTATATGTTGTAGAAGAGTAAAAGTGAATCTCAACAGTGAGTACTTGTAACCTAAACTGCGAAATGGATTAATGAAATACAAACTGGCTGATAACAAAGTATTACCAGGTTCATGAAAGAATCAAATAATATCAAATCCTTATTCAGTAATAATCAAAATCATTGCTGTTCTTTGGTAGATTATGATCAGCCACAGTTACTTTTAAAAGGTTTTAAGTTAGAAGATAGCCTTCTATCCTAAACCAGTCAGTAAGTACTTGCAGTCTTCTTCCTTCCTGTAATGAAGCTGTGGGCAATAGTGATACCATATTGGAGATTGATAAGCACTGTCACATCACAGAAATCATGCATCATATGTATATAACTTCAAATTAAGTGATTGTATTCATTTTGCCTTGACAATCTTCAATTGCATTATTCAAAAAGTACACAAGTCTCATTTAAAAAAACATTTTTACATGCCACAACATATACTGAAATTATTACTTTTAATTCTTTGGCGTTCGCTAAGATTCAGGGATTTTCAGAAAAAGAAACGCCTAAACGCACGTTGCCTTGCGCGAGAATTTCTTTTGTCCGGTATGCCCTACAGACCCAGTAAGTCTCTTGACTAATTAGCTAATTAGTTAAATAATTAATTTGTTTATTTTAGATTATAACTTTTGAACAAGAAATGGTAAAAAGTTGATCAAAGGCTCAAAAGACTCGAATTCGAGCCTAGTTTCCAATGAAAATTTCAGTGAAACACTTTGGCCTAGCGGTTGAGCCCTAGGCCAGGCAACATGACCCCAAATGACCATAAAACTACTTCACTTATGACGTCAGTCACAAAAAATCCGCACATCTCAACCAAAAACTTTTTTTGAGTGCAATCTACTAGACTGGCCGATCCGTTTAAGCCCTTGAACAGCTCTCTAGTGCAATCGGCAGAGGAGCTAAGGCGTTGGTAAGGCAACCGAAAACTGCTGTTTTTTAGGCCGAAATCGAAGTACGAATATATCACAGACCGGCTCTCAAAGTGTTAAAATTGAGTGCATACATTTTTTCATCAATTTGTTGTGCTATAATGAAATTCCTCTTAAACAAACAGCACAGGTTAGGAAAGAGATGGCCAAAGCAGCAACTTAATCAAGCCCAGCCTATCTTTAACGACAGTCAAATTTGAATAGTACAGATGAGGCACAAAACATGAGTTCAAAACCAAAATACATTCAAAATAAAGACACAAAATATGCTCAGTTTAAGGTAAAAAAGTCATAAACATGTCACAAATCACAGGTGTATATAATCTTTTAGACAAAATTTACATCAACCAAAATTGGTGAAATTATAGTATCACATTTGCTTTGTTCAATGAAAAAAAAATTTTTTTTGCAACTTTTTGCCAACACCCCAAATATTATCTCAAAGTTGGGACATTGAAAAAAAATTAAAGGAAATTTTTCAACCTTAAATTTCTCATTGAAATCATCATCTTAGCAATATTTTAACTTCAAAAATGAATTCCTTGGGTTCAAAAATGGTAAAGTGCTTGCTTTCATTGTCAAAATCCTTCAATGTAAAAAGTTACTGTCAAAACTTGAATGTGAAAAATGAAAAAATGGTTGTGCTTGCCCATGAAAATCTTCCTAGTGGCCAAATATTCAAAATGCTGTATCTCAGCCAGCGGTAAAGATATTTCAAAAAATTTTTTGCTGTTATCATAATTTTTTAACCTCTATCATATGTGAGAATTAGCAAAATGCATGACTAGTGGTTGCAAAATTTTAATAATCTGATGATTATAAATGGATTGACCCTTGTGTCTTCCGCATCTTTTGAGCCCAAAATCAGTTTTCTATCTCACCTAAAAGTTGAGTGATGACGAATTCATAAAATTTGACCCCCACATGATCCCGAGGGTGAGGTAACAAGCAGGTTTTTGGGTCAACCACCTGATATTATCAATTTTAAAGTTAGTCATGTTTCCAGCTTTTTAGACCACTCCAATGTTTGTATTGCACATTTTAAAAATTCACTCCACCCTTAGTGGATGGGTGCCAGCGCAGTTCATGTCCAGCCTTACTTTTTAACAATAGGACAGGATAAATCCACAAGTCAACATAACCACGACTTTTTTGAAGTGACAATTGAACTTGGAAAACTATATATATATCTTTAACATTGTATAATAGTATCAGCTACATGGTTGAGGTACTTGGACCAAACCCCAAAAAAACAACCCATGTTTTTTTAAAGGCAATGGCTATAGAACCACCCACAAATGTTTAAATTTGAAACCCTATTGAAACACCTCAATGTGACAGTAAAACACAAGGAGAATGCAGAAGGCTCGGTAGAAACAGGACATGCGAAAGGCAAACTTAAACTTAATCCTAACTTAACCCCAAGCTAACCTAATCCTAACCTAACACCAACCCCTAAACCTAACCCATAAAGCAGTAATTCCCAAAGTGGGTTGTGTAGACAAATCTAAGGAGTTCCACAAGCTATACTTTTCAGTTTTAAACAAAAAGTGCTGATATGTCCTTTAACCCCTTGGGCATGTGGCAGCCGCTGTATTGTTTAATCTAGCTCAATAACAGTAATATTGGTGGAAAAAATGTTTACGTGAATTTGGCAGTGCTGGCCAAGGTTCCTTCTTCACTTAACTCTTTGGCATCCGGCTGTTTTCAGGGATTTCCAGAAAAAAAAACGCCTAACGCACATGGCTTTGCAAGGGAATATCTCCACTCCTGTTCGATGCGTCAAAAGACGCGGCAAGTCTTCTAGTCTGCACTCGAAAAAAATTTTTTGCTTGGGGGTTGCGGGTTTTTTTTGAGTGACGTTATAAGTAGAAGACTTTTAGACCACCTTGGCCCACTTTGCCTGGTCCTGGGCGCCAACCTTAGGTAGTAGTATTTCGCTGAAGTTTTTACTGGAAACTAGGCTACAATCCGAGTCTTTTAATACTTTGGATGACCTGCTGAGGTTTGGGGTTCAAAAATTATGATGTAAGTTAGTAAAAATGTATTTGACTAATTAGCTAATTAATTAATTTGTTTATTTTAGATCAGGGTCATTCCATGTCAAATCACCCAATGACCTACACCTCACCATCACTGATTTTGATGAAACTTGGCATGTATATCGGGCCTATTGAGACAAATTCAAAATGTCAGCTCGATCGGTCAATTGGTTATCGAGTTATGGCGTTTTCGCAGTCTGTCATGAATAAATAAAATTTCAAATATTCTTATCTCAGTAACCCCTGGTCGATTGGCATGAACTTGGTATCATTTTAACCAGAAAATTACCGGCAATGCATTTCTGGACTTTGTTTTGTTCTCCGGGGACAGTTTCTTCATTTGACCTTTTGACCCATTTTTTGACCTTGACCTGTGGCCTCTGGAGAGGGTCTTACTGATCTGACCTTATCATAGGATTGAAGTACTATCCAAACTCTACCATATATCAAAAAATGAAAGATGCAATATTTTTTGTTTTCAAGATAGAGCCGCATCTATACGACTCCTTCAATGCATTTTTCACTATTTTTCCTAAATTGGTGAAACAAAGTGGTATGTTGGCTAAGTGGTACTTGAGATTTTGACAAAATGATAAGATCAATCTTTGCGATGTTTTGTTTTCTGTCTCTTGGTTCATCAGGCAGTATTAGCCAATGGAATTGTTCCTGAAATAGCTAATTGAGCTGCTCAGTGCAATAGTGGTATAAGTCAAAATTTGTGGAATTTTATTGTAGGCCTAGATAACAGATAAAGCCTGCTCTTAATGTCTTTATCACACATGTACAATCTTGACTAATTTAAATGAACAAGTCATACTTTCAACATCTGCAGTACTGTTGCGATCGGAAATCCCGAGCAGCATGTGCACAAAGCTTCGCATTGTGACAGCAGGCAACAATAGAGATCATGCTCGTAATCTCTCTCACCATTGCTTGCTCGTGCTTCATATATAATGGTTTTATTCTTCACGCACATCCCGTTCGTAGTGAATCACATAATCAACGAAACACCACCGGAGAGGTTGCAACAGTACATACTATACATAGACTAACTGAAATTTCTTTAACTTTTTCTTGCACCTTGTGTGATAAGTATGATGCATGTTGGGTACTTTCTGTTGTAGATTCTGGTGATTCTACTGTTTTCATTGCCTATAATTTTTAAATACTTAATGAACGAACTTACTGGATAATTGATTCCTAAAATTCAACATTGAGCTCTAACTCAATGGGGGTCTGCTACTAACACCCCTTTAACCCTCACTGGCATAGCCCCCTTTAGAAAAAAAACACTAAAGTTAGCATGTGAAGATTTTCAAGTTCTTTTAGACACATTATACAAAACTTTGTTTGATTTGATTTTGAACTGATTTTTCTGAGAGGCTTAAACTTTAATTACCTTTTACATAACTGTATTTTTTGACTTAGACCATTATTGCACTCAGCAGCTCCTCTTGAAATAACCTTGCAGTGTTCCGCGGACAAAAAAGTTTAAGAACCACTGCCCTAAAGCAAAAGTTTCGAAAGATTAAAGAAAAACCAATCCCATGAATTGAAACGTGCAAGCACTCAGTAGTACAAAAATGTAAGGTGCCAAGGTGAGAGGCGATCCCACATCCATTGGCATGGCTGACTAGAAACGTATCCATTGTAAACACTACCAGGAAGATGCCACTCGAGTGACAAACTGACCACTTTATTCTAACTGCATCATGCAAGGCAGTATGGTGGAATAAGTTTTGAAATAAGATCCATGGGTGGTTCCATAGCCACTTCCTTTTTTAAAAAAGCCCACTTAAAAAAACAGTGAAACTCCATAAAAAAAAACACTCTTTACTTTTCCTTTGAAAAATCTACTATGAAGTAAAATACCAAATAAGCAACACACTTATGTACAAATTGTTTTTTAATCAAACAAAGAGCAATGAAATTTGAAATTGATAAGAAAATAATAATTTGAACATTGTGAGTAAATTCAGCTGGTTATCTTCTTCAGCTCTGTAAAATTGGTATATTTTACCCAATTTTTCTGCCTTCTCTGCACCCAAACTATTTCTGATGTTGGAACATACCAAACCATATGTTGAATAATGCACTCATACAGATCTAGATGCTGAACTAGCAGGGCATGCACTTAACTTGATATGAAACTACACAGGTTGTGTGGGCATGGCTTTCCTGTTTGCTGGGCGCATGCCTGCCAAGCCTTACCACTTGACAACACTTTGCGAAAACAAAGATAGGACACATTGTCATCCCCAATTTTGAATGCCATAATAGGTATAACAAGTTATTAGGTACAACAAGTAATTCTGAAAATGTTGATGTTGCATGATGCAATAAAAATAATTCAGAAAGGAGTTTTTGTGTTTTTCTTTAAAAACAAACAAAAAAGCTGTTTCTTTTTTTAAAAAACCAACAAAGCTTGGGCTTAAAAAAACAAAAATCAGGAAGGTTGTTTTATTAAGGAAGTGACTGCGGATACACCTGGCCTGACGCATTCAAAACAAAAGGGTCAGTTTGTCATTCAAACGGCACTGATCTCTTAGCCTAGGGGTTATGCATTACGGCTGCTATGCTAATGGTTTTCGGTTCGACTCTCACCTTGTCAACGTTTTGCTTTTTTTCTTTACTTCTTTCAGGCTTAGATGTTACATTAAGGTTAGCATTAGGTTAAAGTTTGTGTTAGGGTTAGATTAGGGTTACTATCTTTTTCGTTTAGTTCGTTTCTAGCAAGCCTACTGCACTCTCGTCGTGCGTTACTGTTACATGACAAGTGGCGTATGAATAAGTTTTCAAATTTCAAGATCCACAGGCGTATCTACAGCCACTGCCTTTTTTAAATGTTGTTTCCACAATCCTGGTGACAACAAAACATTTATTATTGTGTGTAATTGTCAGATTTTTACACGACAAAACAGATTTGTCTCAGTGGAAAAGTAATCAGCGCAGAAAAACATTACAGAAGAACTCATGCATTTACAGTTGCCTAATTCCATTACCAACTCCAGTCTAAGTTAACTCATGAGTATGACTTCACAAGCAGTATCACTCTAGAATGTTCCAAAATTTGTTAATGAAATGTTACGTAATTTAACACAGCATCATGTAAATAAAAATACGCGTACAACATTGCGATTATTTCTGCATTTAAAGTCATCACCTAGGCCAGGGGTCTCCAAACTATGGTCCGCGGGCCAGAAGCAGGCCGCAAAGCCATTTTGTCAATGATGAAAAAATAATATGCAGCTTTCTTATGAAAAATTTGTTGATTTGGTAGAATATAACATATTCCACAACAATCACATTGCGTAAGACGTACGGCCAAGGCCGGATTAACCATTGGGCAAACCAGGAAAATGACCGGGGCCTCACACTTGAATATCAAAACACTCCTTTACTGGTTTTTCATGATTTAGGCTGTTCACCACATGTCAAAATTGTAGAGCTTTTTGAATACTGCGTTTAACATATAGGTTAAGGAAATTGACAGCTTTGGCATTTATCATTTCAGTGAGTTAAAAGAATTGAACCCAACAGCACCACACTTTATGACCCACAAATTACAGTAGATCGAAATTAGTGCATCTATGGACGTCTGCAGAAATTTTTCCAGGTGGGACAATGTCGAAATTTTACTTATTCATTTTAGGTTGCTGATGATGCAATGCAAATGGAAGTTCACAAAACGCTTTACCCTTTCTACCTCATTATGCCTGTGCTGGTGGAACCTCAATTCGCAATCTTTTGTCATAAATGTTTTTTACACTTCGGCTATCACAAATGATTCTTTTCATAAACTGCCTAATATCCATTTTTTCAAGCGCTTTGTACAAATTAGTCATAATTTAAGAATAACCAACACCATGAACAACATGAGCCATGAAAATACAGGTTAGACATTCTTGTAAAATTGCTTCAAGCAATTAGAAATAAAACCATATGTTGACAAGACTATCGGACCACTTACTGAACTTGGAACACCACGCATGCTTAACTCCTTGGCGTCTGGGTGGTTTTGGCGATTTTCGCAAAAAAAACAGCAGTTTTCAGTTGCCTTACCAACGCCCTAGCTCCTCCGCCGATTGCGCCAGAGAGCTACTCAACGGCTCAAATGGATCGGCCAGTCTAATAGATTGCACTCAAAAAAAAGTTTTTGGTTTGGGGGTGCGGATTTTTTGTGACTAACATCATAAGTGAAGTAGTTTCAGGGTCATTTTGGTTCATGTTGCCTGGCCTAAGGCCCAACCACTAGGCCAAAGTGTTTTGCTGAAGTTTTCATTGGAAACTAGACTCAAGTCCGAGTTTTTTGAGCCTTTGATCAACTTTCTAGCGTTTCTGGTTCAAAAGTTACGATCTAAAATAAACAAATTAATTAATTAACTAATGAGCTAATTAGTCAAATATTTTTACTAACTTACATCACAACTTTTGAACCCGAAACCCTAGCAGGTCACCCAAAGTATCAAAAGACTCAGATTGTAGCCTAGTTTCCAGTAAAAACTTCAGTGAAATACTACCACCAAACAGTTGGCACCCAGGGCCAGGTAAAGTGGGCCAAGGTGGCCTACAAGTCCTCCACTTATGACGTCACTCACAGAAAACCCGCAACCCCCAGGCAAAAAATTTTTTTTCTAGTGCAATCTACTAGACTGGCCGATCCGTTTGATCCGTTGAACAGCTCTCTAGCGCTATCGGCAGAGGAGCTAGGGTGTTGGTAAGGCAACTGAAAATTGCTGTTTTTTAGGCCGAAATCAAAGTACGAATGTCACGTAGGCCGGCTCTATATGTGTTAAACTGAGGAGATTAATTACGAAAGCTCTCCACGGCAAATATACTTAGCACTTGTGCTCACTAAGAAGTCAGAACTAAACCTTGAAAAACGTATTCCCAAAAGTTTGCATAGATGTATTTTAACAAGCCCGGTATTTTTTTACTGTGTGAAAAGATGCCTGCATAAGAATTGTTTCATTAAGCTATTCACTCGGGCACGCTGATCACGTCTCACACTAAGAATGGATTTTTGAAACTTTTAGAAGCACTGCTATAGATCATCAGATTATACTTCGTTTCAAACATTATATAATTATACATGGCTTACCGCTATCAGCTGTGTCACTATGTCGCTGCAATACCTGCCAAAATGTCTGTGTTCAGCAGTCACATGCAAGAGTCCCAGTATTCAGTGATTTAAAATAAACCCAGATTGCACATCAAAAAAATCGTATTCGTACAATAAAATCCCAGAAAGCTTTTGTTACAGAAACGTGTGCTTACTTCAATTGAAAGGATGTAATAGAATACTTATTTAATTACAGTTCTTTCAAATTTTTTTCTGCAACACAAACATAACATTTGGACGATCTTCTAGTTGCTCAAGGCAAGATTTTTTCATAACGCCGGCATAGTAAAATACTCCGTTGATGATATTTCTCACTAATTTTAGGAGCACATTTGTTATATTTAGAGTATGAATTTTTTGCAATCGTGAACTGCAGCGGGATCTAAAATCTCACAAATATATTCCCAATGCCTTCCTCTGACTGAAATTTGTTTGCATAGCAAAACATCAAAATTTAAACAATCAGTTCTAACCCTTTTTTTCACAAGTTTCTTCAATTATCATTAGACAATAACATCATAATGTAACCCCAACAAACATCTTATGAGGATAAGAAACCGATTGAACACCGATATGCATGTACATTCCCACCTGATGTGCGCATGCAAACACTGTGGATATAAAGTTCAAAAAAAGCAGATTTAACACGATTTTTCATAATTAAACCTAGACACTCAGGTTGACTGAAAAAACAGAGCTGCGTGGAAAAAAACACAGTGGGAGCCCTGCATGGTCACATGCGGAAAAACGCCTGCTACCGTAACTTGAAGTGAATGTTTGAGGGTTTATTACCATGTTATTGTTAGGCAGCAAAGACGAAGAGTAGAACAATCCTTGCAAGTTTTGCAATCTATCTGCAGGCAACGGAGCGCGGACATGAGCGAACAGCAATCTTATCATTGCATGTTTAAACAAATTAAGCAGATATGTACTGCTGTACATGGTCATCACCACTTGTCTCTGAAGTGCAGGTTGCTAAATCGTACCAGTTTTGAAGTTTTTGACCAGTGATTCTGCAAAGTTGAAACAAGGGCATGTGAAAGGCTACGCAGTTTCTGGGGCCTCGCGGTCACGATTTTGCCAGGGGCCTTGCGTTTATTTAAGGTAGTGTCTATTTTACCACTAAAGTGCTGGTGGCAACAGATCAGGTGGAGATATTGTGCCGCCAGTCAAACATTCGGTCTTGTGGCATGACGCAATACAAAGAAAAAGGTTACTTTGTCAAGAAAATGCTGTCCTGTTCATGGTGTAACGGTTAGGTGTTTCGGCTGCTATGCCAATTTGCAGTTCCACTCTCACCTTGCTGACTTTCATTTTTTTTTCTTTGCTTTTGTCCAGGCTTTTTTCCAAGCTTTGCTTAGTTGTTACCTTTAGGGGTTAGTGTTGTTGGGTTAGGATTAGGGTTAGAATTAGGGTTAGGTTAGCTTAGTGTTAGGTTAGGGTTAGTGTTAGTGTTAGCTTAGCATTATGTTAGCTTAGCTTTAGGTTAGGGATAGGTTAACTAAGCATTGCCATTAGGTTTGGTTAGGGATAGGTTAGGTTTGGTTAGGGTTACATTAAGATTAGTTAGCTTAGGGCAACGGTTAAGGTTAAGGTTTGGTCAAAGGTTTGTTTTAGTTATATTTACTTCCTTTCTACCAAGCCTTTTGCTGCTGCCATCCTGGCAGCAAAATAGACACTGCCTTTATTTAATCCGGCCCTGCGTCTGGCCCTCAACATGTTCTGTATTACCTCATGTGGCCCTCAGACAAAAAAGTTTGGAGACCCCTGACCTAGGCCAAAGATCGCCAACTTGTCTGCAATTAGGATCAACTAGAAAATTTCTTGCCAATTCGCGATTGACCAATCGGTAATAAAGTCACTAGTAACAAAATGCCAAAGTTGTGTATAGTAGCCTACGTGCAAACACAGTGTACCATCGCCTTGCTTAGACGTAAGTGATGCACAGAAGGCAAAGTTTATGTTACGCATAAATCATCATCATGATAATTGTTATGCAATAATATTAGGAAAACATATTATTACAACACCATCGCAGCATTTGCCGTGCTAGCCTATGGTCTGCCATCACAAGAGGCACCAAAGAATATACATGACCAACCAATTGATGGATAACAATTATAACATTTTTATGTAGGCTACTTTCTGGAATACTGATTGAAAAGTGTTCTCTTTAGGTATCTCGTCAATTCAATGCAAAATCAGGCGCGAGCGACCAATAGACACCCGGCAATCGACTCGTTAGCTACCCGACCTAGTCCACTGTTGTAGCAAGCAAGGTTTCGCTAGGTTGGATCTATTCAATTTACGGATCATCGCTCCTTAACTATTGTAAATCAAACTTTCTGACTCATTTAGTTTTACAACAGCAAAATTTGACATACATGCAATTAATCAGTTATAGGCGATGCTCCTAAACAAAATTTCAACACTCTTAATACAGCAGAGCAAAAATCCAACACTGATTGATCTGATTACGTTGACAGATGAGCAGACAACCAAAACATGTCTTGGCAGACATCCATGACGCGATCAGCGATTCGATCTGCCAAACATCACGGTCTGCTGCAGACCAGACGTGGCCGGAGTCACTTTTTCGGACTCCGACTCAGCTCCTGTTTCGAAATTTTTGAATCCAAGTCCGGGTCCGGCATTTCTTCAAATTTGAGACTCCTACTCCTGTTCAGACTCCGGCTACAATCATCGATCCAACCGTAACTTACCCATGTTTTTACCTAAGAAATGACCGCACGGACGCCTGCTACTGCCGAAATGGAAAAGTGAATCCGGTTCCGGGTCCGCTTTTTCACAAATTTTTGACTCCGGATCCGGGTCCGAAAGAAAAGCGTAGAATCCTGCCGGAGTCGGCTTCGGAGCTCGGATCCCATGCCACATCTGCTGGAGACGCCAGACAGCACAGCAGCAATGTTGCCATATTTCAAAACAAATTTAGCCAAATTTCAAAAAAATCAATTAAAAGCAGCCCAACCCCCACCTAACTGCACCCATGTCTGTAAGTAAGCTACCCTGGCCTAAATGAGCAAGTCCCCTAATTCAGTAACTCAGCACTGAATGCTTCAACGAACTGATGAAGATTGTACAGTTTTACTGCAGTGTTGTGGCTCATTGCGCTAATGTGGAACGGTTTTTTCCTTGTTGAAGTCACAAACCTAAAAGAAAGAAATCTTTCTAACTGAACCAGTTTCTACTCTATTAAAGCTGGTTTGCAATTTCAAACGTCTTTCATGCAATTAGTTTCATGATCTTGTTAAAGCAATTTTACATTTTAAAGAAATTTAAGGAAACTGCAAAATATTCATGAGATAAATAGGACAAGTAAATAAGGATTTTGTTTTATGTGTTGTGACTAACACATCGTCCGCACAGGACGTCTTACATCAATAGGCCTAATTGTTATTTGACTTGTTAAGTGCAGATAATACACTCGAGCAACTGACAATCGTAAGTTGTCCTCCGTTTTTGCAATGAAATTATGGCAGCTTTGTTGAGCATATTAATAAATAAACATGGACAGAAGAAAGGGGGATCGTCATCTTTACAAGTGTAGATCTTATCCATGTGGCTCTGAAAGACGTTTAAAAGCAAAAGAGGCAACAGTGAGTGAGGAAGAAGTTGCAGTCAAGTCAAGAAACATTCAAGTGACTATTTTACAGTGGCAGTGAATTCCAGCGGAGACATTTCTGCGGAACCTGTAAGAGGACAGAAAATCGAAGAACATGCTGCAACAGACTTAGATCTACCTACCGATGAAAATATCATTGTGTTATACCTCGTGGTTTGAGCTGAAAATTTTATGCCTGGCGAAAAGTCAACAAATACAGGCAAGAAAGCGGAGCTGATAAAAATGTTCGAATGGACGTAGTGCAGGGTAGGGAACCTATTGTGGAATATCGCTGGCCGGCCGCAAAACTAACGTGGTCTAAAATCTCTACCTTTATCCAGAATCGGATCAAAGGGTAGGGGGGCCAGGGGCAATTTTCACTGGAGGGCCCCTATGACATATTTGATGACGTCATCGTTTCCAAATTTGATTCGCTGATTCGCAACGTTCTCGTTTGCTTTTTCCGGTAGTCGATTGTGTGGCTCCCGTATCAACTCGATTTTTAGTCGCCTTTGATTGTAAGCCACACGGAATGGTGTTTAAAGTTAATGTAAGCTGCCCTTGATTGTAAAATAACATGTCAATATGGCCAGCTAGTCTGAGTGTGGAAGATGCTTCGAAACTTACGTCGTGATTGTCACCAGGTACGTAACCAGTTTTCTGAAAGGGGCCCAAATTTTTTAAACTATGTCCAATAGTTTTCAACTGTGTCCAACACATTTTCCCAGCGGGGGCGATATATTTTCTAGGGGGATTCGCCCTCATGCGCCCCCCCCCTGTCTGCGGCTACCTCCAGACCGCACAAGAAGGTACGGAATCATTGATACCAAACGGCAACCACAGCAGAAGTAGCATTGCTGCTTAAGCACGCAAATAGTATCATTTTCGCGACGTTTGTGCAGTAGGCGTGATGCACGAGTAGATAAACCCATGCCAAAAGAACGATTATTAGGAAAAGTTACAAGCAAAATTCAAATA
>JGI24021J15306_10007310_pt1 | contig 13439 bp, 13 predicted proteins | sample Ectturendosymbi1_FD_15306 | JGI IMG/M metagenome (IMG submission 15306) | reverse complement strand
GTTGAGAAATTCTTTGTGCGGGTTACTGAGTGTTGAGCCAAAGCACATGAGCTTAATCAGCTCAAAAATCGCACAGCACGTGGATGTACTAAAGTTGTTTCCCAGCATTGCGCTTAGGACAGTAGGCCTGCACCAGTTATTACATTATGATGTAACAACCCATTGTTGCGAAACATTAGTTCAAGCTCTTGCCATGTGGTGGGCAAGTGACCATTTCTCAATGCTACCGTCGTAGTTGGTGAGGAATATTCAGTCTAGCACCCCTTCGAAATGGATAAGGCAACGCTTAATGCACAGCTAGACACTACTGGACTGAAACGGATTTTATTTCACCTCAAATCTGTTGACTGCGAAAGATCAGATCTACGGAAAAAGTTTTGGTTGCCAATGAAAAGAATGAGCGGCTTGGTTTTGCTGCTTGTTAGACTTGTCTTCAGGCGTTATGAGTAGGGCAAGTTTTTAAAAGCAGTAGAAATGACCCGGCCAAACATCAGTCCAGAACTGTTAAATTGCCAAGCAACCTCATGCAGTGTGGAGTGAAGTTTCAGCATGCTACGCAAACTGTTGGCAAAAGATCGCCATTCCTCGGCAGATAATGTTTGGAAATATTTAGCATTATATGTAAATAAATCGCTTGAGTAAATCGCTGTCGTTTAAAATGCTTGTGCATAAATGCAACTTTTGTTAAAAATAAATGCATGTTTCTGACGATTTTATTGCAAGAAAAACTTGCCCTAATTATGAGTTTCCCGTAGTTTTCGGACAGGTGCGGGTTCAAGACCGAAAAACTTCGGGTCGGGCGCGGGTTAGGGCTGTCTACGGGGCGGGTGCGGGTTAAAAGTGTGTGGGGAGGGAACGGGCAAGATTTCTCAAACTCGTGCGGGGCGGGTTTAAATTTTGCGGGTGTGGGGTGGGTGCGGACAAAAAAATTCAACCCGTGCAGGACTCTAGTTTACAGTGAGAAGCGACATTTGTTATTAACCGTGCTGACCGTGCGTAGTGAAAGGATAATACATTTTTGTTTGGTATTAATTCACATTGTATGGGCATGCGGTGCTATGCTACTCCATCGTAGGGCTGAGGAGTCTACACAGATGCAAAAAATTGCTTCAGCATTGCAAAGAAAAACTATTTTATCTATGTTTTGCATCTGTACCGAATTAAAATAATACTTGATGACAACTATATTTCATGTTCGAAATAATATTTTTATGAATCAGCAATTCAACTTCAAGCTGGGTCTTCTTAGATCAAAAGTTAATGGTTGAATGTCATGAAATACCCACGTTGGTTTTGAGGTAAATTTGTGATTTTCCTAAGATAGGGAAAAAACGGAAAAAGTTAGTTTCGCGATGGCACTTTTTACGTTCACAGTGCCGTGCATTGGTGGCAAATGTGCACTATTGAATGCTGATTTCATAGACATTTCATGTTTTTTCTCTTTTCTTGCCGTGACAATGGCGATTATATCGGCAGTCTTACAGCAGTTTATCTGAGTTCAATTTTATTTTTGTTTTGCAGCAAAAGCAGTTTTTATTTCTTCTTCTGGATCAGTTCAATTACAAAAAATACATCATACAGCCATTTCATCATGAGTTTCCCGGCACAAACCTTTCATATTACTATCAGTACCTTACGCATACCAAGTATGTACATGGCTTACCCTATTGCATTGCAAAAGCTTCTGTGGATGAAGCTCTGCTTCAGAGGTTCCGTGAACACATCTCAGAGGTTCTGTTGATGGCTTTTAACCCTGCATATGATGCGGAATCCAGTCCGCGAAAGGTAATTGCGCTTATGCTACGGACAATGCTTCAACGGTTGTGCATGTACTACTTTCGATCGTGTGGCATGTAACCGCCTTTTAATTTCGACATTGCGTTGTACGTGCAAATCACTGACATTTTCTGCCTTCATGCGAGTCTCAGGTTCGGCACTGGCAGCGTTGTTGTGTGGATCTGCCGCAGTGCGAAAGGTTGACATTTTCCTCAAATAGCATTCTCACTTTTAGTGGATTGAAGTTACTGAGACTTTCAACCGTGCTTGCTCATGTGATGGATTACATTTTACTTAAAACTGAAGTTACCTGCTCAGTGGGTGAAATATACACTCTGTAAACACCATAAAATGTCTGCTTCTTTGCTGTGATAGAATATCTTTCGGCCAAGGGCGAATCTAGCCAATAAGGTTACGGGGGCGATTTCAAAATTTCGTAGTCAAATCTCATTACGGGTTCACCACTGTAAGAGAAATGAACTATACTTCACAACACTGCTGTGACAAAACAACGGATGGCAAAATGATCTTACATCGTGAATGCTGTTCTCCGCATTGCACAAAATTATGGTGAATATAAACTTACTTTCGTAGGTTTTAGCATCGCCCCCCCTCCCATCCGCCCCTGCTTTCGGCACATGTGCGATGTTTTGTAAAATGTTAACTTAGCTGTGGCGTACATACAGCCACTTACCGTTTGACTGCTGCTTTTAAAAATAAAATGTTTGGTAGATATTGGCATGAAAGATCGTACAACATTTCAACGTAGTCGACCTTAAACCATTCTTGATATCTGACATCTGCATTCTTCATCCCGTGGTTTCGTTCAATTGTCATAGGCCTAAGGTACGAAAAACAAGGTTGCCTTCCAGCGCCGGGAATCCTTATCTACAACATAGTCTGTTTCCACAGCCCGCTTTTCACAGAGTTGCTAACAAATACAGTTTTACAGCGTTACTACGCAGTCTTGAAAGGTGTGGAAATTTTTTTTATCACTTTCCAGTGTGGAAAAGTCAGGAAAAATATTTGTTTTGTCTGTCAGTATGGAAAAAGAAAATTTTCAGAATTGATCTTTTGACATACATTTTCATAATATTTTATTCAAGATGATATAATTTTTCTTATATCGTGTTAAATATTATAGTGCTTGTGTGTGACCTGGGTAGGTCATGCAGAAATATTAGGTCTGAAAAAAGTCCGGAAGTGTCTAGAAAAGCTGTTGCAAAAGTGTTGAAAATTGTATTCAAAATTGCGTAGAAACCCTGCTTTTGTTTAACAGGGCGGTTACGCTTATGATTTTATTTTTAGGTTAGCTACCGGCATATGCCAAAGCTAATTCCTTGTGTATAAACTTATCATTCTTAAAATTGGTTTTTGTTTCGCATAATGTTTGAATGCTAAATTCGACGCTGGCTACCAAGAGCTTGGAAAATCGTTCGCGACTATTCGTGTTTGGAAATGCGCCAGGCAACTTGCAGTAAGCTGGTAATGTGCTTGCAGGCGCATCAGCTGAAGATCCAATCAGCCTTTGGCACTATTTTCCAAGATTTGTTAACCATCCTCTCAGCGGAGTCGGCAGAGCTACAGGACAGCGAACTCGGCCACGAAAACGAGAATTCGATGTTCTGGATGAAAGGCAGAGGTTTCCTGGAGTCGACACTTCCAGATGATTTGCCCGTTGGTTTTCAGAGCCACGACACAACGTTCCGGCAGGTTAATTNTTACTGCAGTAGTTATCATCCGTAAAATTATGGAACTGTCTATGAATGCCCGACGAGACAACCTGGTAACTGGTTGACAGTTTTTTTTTTTCGGTGACCCGGCGTTTTATCCTTAATTTACATGGATTTGTCTTATGCTTGCGCGAATAAATCAACTCAAGCTCTGCTTCTTACCTCGCGACCGTTTTTTGCTCAAAATCCTTAGACATCCTTTTAAACTGCGTTCAGGTGTTTTTTAAAACCATTTGCAACCGTGACTTTTGACAGGTCTTCAGTGCTGCCGTCGCTCGAAACTTGTTGATTCACGTGACATGTAATTTTTACCTGGCCGCCAAAGTTCTCTTTTTCTATTTCACGACTTAACGGCTTTATCACCAGCTAAGTCATACAAATCTTGGCATGGATATGTGCATTGGGTCCTTCACTGATGTATTAGTCTTTCCTTCTGCTTCGCGGAATGTATGGATCAGTGTCCTCAAAAAGTAAATCCTAAAGCGAGTTTCTCATGCTTGATCGGTTTTGTTTTTAAGTAATTAATTATGCCACTGATCTACCACATCTCTTGCTTGGGTTTTGCTGTTGTGGCAAAAACAAACAATTGGGCAAACCATACGAAGTTTCCTGAATGGGAAACTACTGTTAAATTAACCTGGAACTGCCGTGTATGTCGTTAAAATTGACAGCGAATGTTTAGTTGAAAAATAATACTGTTTGCAACATAAAACTCGGAATTTTTCGAGGTAGTGCGCCATCATTCTTTTGCAGTGAGCAATAACGCAATATACTATCCGTTCTTGTTGGCGGATTTTACTTGGAATAAACAATAAGAAAAACCTTAAAAGAATAACGTTGTTCATTTCTGCCTCATGTATTTTGCATTTAAATTGGCTGAACAAAATTTACAAATGTGTTTGGCTTACTTCGGTACACATGTGCGATGATAACTAGATGTAGCGCAGTAATTACTATAACTGCTGATGCTTGTCTCCTCCCGCGTGCAAAAGAATATGTTATTTTGTCGCTACTTGCGAGTAGATTTGATTCAGTCAGAAAAGTTACTTAATCTTTGGATTTAAAGTCTGTTTGTGCGTCTGCGTTCGCCCTTTCTTGTAAAATGTAAAATGTAAGATGCGCAAATCAATGAAAAATCATTGTCTTCGAAACAAGATTTCCAAGAACGCAGTGACCCCAAAACGGAAGTTTCATGCGGTTCAAGTCGTGAAAGTAACTTTTCTCAGAAAATATTTTCGTCATCCGCAATTTATGGGGTCTTTCGAATAAAAACACATTTCAAAATGGAGCAGCAGACATGTGTGGAACGTGCTTTTGCGAAATAACCCCGTGCTTTGGCGTTTACGCTTCTAAATTCGTCAGTGTGAAAACAATGCTCGGTAACTGGACATACACTCGTTAATATTCATTGTGCTGTGACGCCGAAAACAGCAAAACTTGTAACTTACTGCTTCATCACTATATTACTTGCCGCTAAGCATTTACATTTTAAAAACACTTTCATGGCAGGTCAGATGCAAGCAGCAACTCCCAGAATTCTCCAAGTGGCTTGGTGATTTTTCGACAAGCGGGGCAATCCCCTCATGCGATTTCACTCCACACGTGTGGGGAGTGGAGCGGAAACAATATCGCAACACAATCCGACCTGGTAGGATCCTTGCATCTGCTTTATTCATTAGCGTATTGCACTGGACTGTAGTATAAACATGGTTAAGGTCTTAGGATTTTTCAAAAATGAATTTGAATCACTCCGAGTTGTGCAGTGTTTAGTGCAGTGACGTAGTCGAGACCGCAACTTCCGGGACTTGGTTTAAATATAAGATCGAGATTTTGTCAAGAAGTCCAAGAACTGAAAAATTTTCGACTTGGCCAAATTTTTTCTTATATTTATCAAAAATAAATCTTCCACTCTCCCGAACTTCCATTTCGTCTAATTCCATCCATTTTTTCAAACTTTTCATTTCTTTCAACAAGGATCAGACTAACGGATAACACGTTGAATTACTGGAGCATTTGGAGCCTGAATCAGTAGCCAGCCAAAAAAGTAAGGGGGCCAAAATGCTTGGTTTTAGGCAAATGACACTTGTTGGGAATACCGCCTCTCAAAGCACAAAATGACTATACGTTCAGAAAATTAGGTAGGGCATGGCCCCCTAGGCCTCCCCCTGGCTACGCCTATGGCCTGGACATCTGCTCCACTCAGTGCCCACCTGTCCACCGGGTGGGAATGCACGGCATCTCAAATTGAGACCCCCAACATAACAACTCATCAGTTCATCAGATGGCAACATCAGAAGTGAGGCGCTCTGGACGGATGACCAATGGAATGCGGAGTGGTTGGAGAATACTACGATACTTTGTACTTTCATTCCCGACATTGGCACCCACCAAGAACAGGGTGGGTCCGGCTTGACCGCCTCCGCACCGGTGTCGGACGTTTCCGCTCCTGCTTACGCAAATAGGGGTATGGCCCCTCCTACGGATTGTGAGTGTGGCACAGAAGAATAGACCGTTGACCATGTTGTCCTTCACTGTCCAATCTATCGCATGTCTATGGAGCGCATGGCCTGACGGTTCTGGATGACGAGACCAATTTATTGGCCTGCCCCGAGATTTAGAGCGGTCCAGCAGTTGATTCAACAACTGTCTCAAAGGATGAAGTAAAGTGAGCATTTGAAAGATGTGTCGATAAGGCGGCCGAAGTCTCGAGACATAGGTCTCGAGTTCGAGACCTGCATCCTTGGGACTGACACCTGACAACATCGAGACCAAGACCGAGACTCACAAAAAATGAGTCTCGACACCAAGTCTCGAGTCTCCATCACTGGTTTAGTGCTACTGGTAATTTTAGTTAAAAAATTTAACGCTCTGTTTGCAGCTTAATATGTTTAAAAATCAACTCTTGCAACTTACGATTTCGAAAGTCGTGGATTTGAAATTATTTTGAAATCTGCAGCTTCATTATGCAGCAAACGGGCTGCTCTTCTCGCCACAGCTCCGTACTTGTGAAAACGAATGCAGCAATTGTCACACGTACCGCATGTGTAGTTGGCAAGAAACCGGCGCTTCTCAAATGCTTTAGTAATTCTGTACACCAAAAATCGTTAGGATGAAGTTTTGCATTACAATGTCGAGGCGGGATGAATGTTGCAACTTAAACTCAAAATGTGCAACTCTTTAGTTTTGAGCGTTGATCTTTCTACCTATTTCTCGAAGCGGTCAGAAATGGACACTAGACGTAGTCGTGTAGTACTAGGTTGAAATTACAGTCGGCAGTCAAGCGCTTTTGGTGGACGGTTGTTACGTAATCAACGGAAAGGCTACAAGGCTGCACTTTGCTCGCATCTAGCAACATGCGTACATCTCATGTGGCAAACCTATATGCAAACTCTAAACTGACCTACACACATTCTGCCTTCACGTAACCTGTGAAAAAAGTCGCTTCAAGACTACAAATGCAATGCAAAATAATGTGCCAAGTGGAGTAAAAGGAAAAAAACACAACTTTTGGCGACAAACTTCAACCGATCCGTTGAAGTTTGCGTTTTTACTTACTTTTGTTCTGCCCCACCGCAAAAAAAATCCGATGCAGTAGTACTCTTCACGATTGTGGATCGAAAACTGTCATGTGATCCACGTCACAGCGTGCCTGTTACAAATGTATGCCATCTCAGCTGCCAGGTTATCAACAAATGAACAGGTCATGTCACACTTCGCCTGTATGTTAAAACTAGCGGTTGCAGAAACATTGCGATTGTTTCTTAGTTCGTAACTACTACCAAGCAAAATAATGTTTTAAGGGAAATAACAATCGTGTGATTGCCTTGTTGCGTGCTAGCTTGCTTTGAATATCTGCAGACATCATCTGCAACCTTTTTTCTTTCCAAAAGCATGTGAAACAGTGAACTTTGATGTGAGCCGACTATGCGGCCTAGTGGGATAGAGCGCGTGTTTCCGCCGAAGCTGGTAGGCTGGGTTGAAACCCCGGTCAGGATGTACCGAAGACATGAAAAACGTAGCTTGCGACCTGTTCATCTTGGTGCTTGTACGGGTGCAAGGGAAGGCTTCACGCGCGGTGCTGCCACTGGCTCGCTACCAGCGCGGCAGTAACTTTCGCGTGGCCCACGCCCCAAGACTGCCCACGGCGCAGAGTAAGCGGAGATGAGAGCCGCAGACCACGCGTGACACTCCAAAAGGGGTACAAAGCGAGTAGAACGACATTTTCCTTTAATTTTCCAGCGTCATGCATGTTGTCGTCTGCCTACTGCATATTCACCAGCAATTCCTTTTGTTGCAGGCTACCGTATGTGGGCCGGTGACATACAGGACAATTACCAAGACGCCCTCCACGATGGGAGATTACAGGACCTGGTCGCCCCTTTGGACGCCCAGCACGTTTATGGTCACACCCAGCTGAAACTTCTGCCGTAAGTTTTCTAATATGCATGTTTGCCTAAAGGTTTACCGGGCAAGATTGCAGTGCATTTCAAAAGTTTTTATTTTTTCTTCAAGCGGTTGTAAATGTTAGCGTGAGGGCACTGGGAAAATCCTAAACAATTTTACGGCTGCTTGCGTTTTTTACCGTTGGCTGCAGTGGTCGTCAGTCTTGTGCGTGAAAAAGGTGCGCTGATATTTTGCAGTGAAGTCTTCCTACAGGAACTGTCTTGCCATTGTTCTTGTTTGGATCCTCAGCGTTTTGTAGATCGCTAAGCGCAAACGCTCCGGCGCTGATTTATTTAAATCGAAACAGGTTTAACGAAATCTGTTCATATTTAACTGAATCTGTCTGACTTTGCGTTTGTTTGTGCTGAATGTGTCCGATACCATTTTCTTACGAACGGCGCTCCATAGAAAGCCGCGCTTTTTATGGCCGGCAACGACATTTCGACCGCAAACTCCCGAAGCACTGCGCTAGACGTGTTCTTTGCTGCTGCTTTGCCAGGGGTTGCAGGGAGTGGTACAACGAGAACATGGAACACAGCGACATAACGCCCGAGATCGAGGAGCACCTGAAAGCGTACGGCATCATGAGCGGTTGGACTTGGAACGCGGCGCAGGCAACCTCCCATCGCTTCTGGATGGACAATGACCTTGATCGGCCATTTTGCACTCAGGTTTGCACTTTCGTCTTCTTTTGCCAGGCGACATGTTTCGCTGCTGGTTGACCAACCAATGGACGGCACTACTGCAAAATTGTTCACCCACTGGTCGTCGTGTAGTTGTGCCCTTTCTAATGTGATTGTGGACAAAAGACGATTTGCTCTATCCTTCCTTTTAATGTTAACACAATTCACCGCAATCAAAATTTCTTGGAATTAGTTCGTTTTTACAGGAAATGGGCAACTATGGGGACTTGGATGAAAATTTATTTTTACAATCAATGATAAATTTTGGTCGCAGATTTTTGACGTCAGCGCCTCCCATAAAAGAACTCTATAGAAAGAGGGCTGTGTAATTTAGCATTTGTCACCGAAATGTATCCTGCAACACGATGAATTACAATCCACACGTGATTAGTCAAGCGGGATTATGAGACGAGATGTAACAAAACAATGCACGATAATATGAAACACATCAGTTTGAAAGACCCTGAACGTGCATTTATGAGAATTTTGTAGACGAAGTGGCAGCAATTAGCCAATTATCGTTGATATTTAATAAAATAGTTTTCTTAAACCATTGCTATTTTCTTTCCTGTTGTGTGCTTCGGAATTCAAAGCGCCAGTGCAAGAAAAACGAGTTTTAATGCAAACTTTTAAGATGATTTGTGCAACTGGGTCAGCGGCACAGGAGGTCATTTTGTACCTTCCACTCGGGGGCGGATCCAGGAGGGGGAGATGCCCCTCCTAAAACCTACGAAAGTGACTTTAATCACCATGATTTTGTTCAATTCGGAAAACAGCGTTTGCGACATAAGGCCATTTTGCCGTCCCGTTGTTTTGTCACAGAAGCGTTGTGAAGTATGCTCATCTCTCTTACAGTAGTGACCCCGTCATGAGACTTGACTACCAAATAATACTGAAACCGCCCCCGTTAACCTTACTGGCTGGACCCGCCCCTGCTTCCACTTTGCGTCAGCACGTGCCAGGTTTCAACATGTTCGGCGGTTCGAGTTGTTTGGCGACTTTAAGACGTTGGTCATGTTTTTTTCTCGCAGACCATTGCCACAGACGGACAGTGGATGTCGTTTTTCTGTTATCAGCTGAACACGGTCGCCATAGATCCCGAGAACGTGGATCAGAACCCGCGCCGCAACATTTGCTACGGGAAGACGAGCGTCAAGGTACTGGATCGTTCATGTCACGGTCCAGTCTCGGAAAAGCTTTTTCGATTTCTGTTGTAGCTTGCGTGGTGCGTCACTTCTCCAGTTAACGCGCTGCTTAAGCTCCCGTCATCGTTTGCTTCTTAGCTCTGTTGCTGTTGTCAGTTACGCGTCTGCGTCCAAATGAAAAAGTTTTTGTTTTCGTTTAAAAACTGCAGCTTTATGATGAGATCACACCCGATGGCGTTGTTGGTTTGAACGACGAAGCGCTGGAACTGATGATGAAGTTCTTGTCGAACGGAGCGAAACAATACAGAGCTGTCGTCACCGACGCCAACGACGTCGACGCGTACGACCAGACCCTGCATGTGCAGGAGCCTGACTCGGACAAGTGAGACCATTGGCCTGACTTTGTTCAATGAGGCGCCCGATAGTTCATTGTACTGATGTTCTGTCTTGAAGCTGTTGACGTTGGTGATGTTGATTAAACCTGGTTACGAACGGTTAGTTTTGGATAAACGCTGACATTTTTTGTTGCGAACCCTCTCGTTTCATTTTAATATTCTGCGTCAGTAGAGGCCGTTGAAGGCGTGATTGCAATTTGTCGAATGTGGAGAACAAAGCCCTCAATCTATTTATTGTTCTGCAGTCTCATCTATAGTCTCTCAAGGCTTATTTGTGATTTCCTCAGCCCGGTCTGCATGAAAAAAAGCTGGTGCGTGACTAATGAGTCTCTCGTAAAACACGCGCTCAGCGGCTGCTGCCTGCAAAACTGTTTTTTTTTCGCTGAGTCATTTCGGTCATTTTTTCGCTGAGACATCACGGGCATTTGAGACATTTCGGTCATTTTTTTGCTGAGACATTTTGGTCACTGAGACATTTCAGTCATTTGCCTCACAGTCGTATTTAAACTCACCGCAGCAGTCTTCATGAGCCTATATTTCAGACATCCTGACTGAAATGACTTAATTTTTTTTGGTCGTTTCAAGAACATTTCGGCCTATGACCGAAAAAAACAGCTTGCCACCCATGTAACGCTTGTTATGTGGTGCTTTGTTGCTATTCGACGCGGCTTAACGCAATAAATAACAATGTTTGCAGACCTGATATAGAGTCGCAAATGCCACTGCACAAAGTACGGATTGAAAAGGAAAAGCAGGAGCGTGAAAAGATCGCCGAAGAACAGAGGCTGGCGTCTTTGACGTGGAAAGACAAAGTGCAAGAATACTTTGGAATGAGATGACGTCGCAATCTGTTGTTGTCAATCGTCTTCGTCACTGCGTCCGCACCGCCCCGGGTGTGAATGCGCGCTTGCGGAAGTGGATGAGTGAACATGTCTGCTGTGTTTCAAATAAAAACACTTTTGTCAGCAGACCACACCCGGTATTTTGAATGATGGTTGCGCCGGCGTACCACAAACGAAAATGAAAAGCTTATTTCCAGCGTTTAAAAAGGTCTTGCTACTGAGTGAATTTTGAGAGTAAACCACTACTCAACAATCGCAAATTTTCTCGATTTTTTTCAGATGCTGATGGTCGTGAATAGTTGTAGAGTTCCTTTCTATTGCGCCAGCCAGCATATGTGTGGATGTATGATGGAGCGGGCTACATTTCTAGCAGATGGAAGCAATAGCCGTGTTATTTCACCAAATTTTCAAATGGTGCCAGAACCATAGAAGAAATACATATCTTCTGTTAATTCCACATGGCGCAATCTCCGGTGTTCACCAGACAGACCATTGTCGGCGGGTGCAGTAGCTGCTTCGCCCTGAAAAAATTGTAGCAGCACCGATTTCTGACGCCTGCTGTGATCATGATTTTTCGAGCAAAGCGGGTGCGAATTTTTGGATTTTCCGTAGCTTCTCTAAACATACAATGAGAAAAAGGATGCCGTCCGCTTTTCCGATTCATCAGTGAAAACCGCCTGCTGCGCGAGATTCTTGAATCATGTCAATTTTGCTATAAACTTCCAGTCGTCGCCACTCTCGCTTCCCCACCTCCACTGATTCGTCTGAAGTTCAAGTATTTTCAGCGGTGAAGAAGGGGGAGCCCTCCCGGAACCCCCGTCTAGTGGCCAGGGGCGTAAACGAGGTTAGACGGCGCCAAGACGCAAGTTTGGCGCCCCGAATTTCGAACCTGAGATCTTTCGGAAGCATATACATTACATTGAACAAAGTACTTCTGACATTGTTGGGACTTTTGGCGACCCCGCAGTGATTCAGCGCCCCAGAGTGATTCGGCGTCCGAGGAATTGCGCTCCCCTCATCAGTGCCGGATTAATAAGAGTAGCCTTTGCTACGGACACCGCAGTCCTCTCTGTGTTAGATTTGATCTTTATTATATGGAAGGGTGGATGTTAGAATTTGGGTGTCCGAGACGAACTCTCAGAAAGGAGGCCTTATATTTTGCACATGCCGTACAGAAACTTTATTCGCTGAAAGCAAGTTAAACTTTTCATTTTTTGCGGTAAATTGCTTCTGCGTGAAAGTCCATTTCACATAACAAATTCTTTGAAGTCATTTGATTTTAAATTGTTCTGTGTCTACACATTAAAGTTGTCGAGGGGTCCCTTTTGGCACATTTGCACGTACATTTTGCTTTATTTTGACAAACATATGACTTTCTTCAGAACATGCTAAATGTGGCTGGGATAAAAAAATCCCACTCCACCCAAAAAACTCCGACTCTGCATATACGCCGATTTCGAGTAGACGCGACTTTTGATAAGTCAGTGACACTCTATCAGCACAAAAATACTAAAAGTGTGCATTGTGTATACGAGGGTCGCAAATATGTTCAACGGACCGTTAATGCATATCCCTGACGTAGAACATCCACTTTTTCATTGCTCAGCAAGTGATTCCAACGTCTCATGCTCAAAGGTAATCGCGCTGAACAACTTTATTNAGTACAGCCGTTTACAAGTTATGCAAGTATTTCGGCTAAAGTCGCTTTTAATAAAAGCCTTCACCACAGTCNTAAGTAAACATGTTATTTGCCCTTGCGTTATGTTTTCAGACGAAGGTTAATTGACTCTAAATTATCAACATGAGAGCAACACGTTTTGTAANCTTCTTTTGTTGAAATGACTTCTCTATGGCAAATGTTTAAAAGTGTACCGTTGAACAAGGGAGTCGTGGGTTTCGGGGTACATGTACCCCTAGGGGTACATTTGCTTATCCGAAGAGGTACATCTAAGGCTACAGCAGAAGGTGACAAAAATATATTTACATATTATTTATTTCCAAATATTTATACATATATCACTGAGTATTATTATCAAAAATCATTATACGCTTATTGTTAAATATGTCTATGAACGATCAGGATAATATACAGGGTGTCCATAAAGTCTTTACAATTTAAAAAAATTATTAAAAAGTGAAATGATGAGATATCGCAAAGAATTTTGTTTTATGTTAATCAGTATTTCATAAAGTTTTTATTGACACATTAAATACACTTCTAAACATTTAATTAATATTTAATTAAAAATATCATTACTTTATTAACTACACTTCTATATGGGCACCATTAGTTGCACGAAGCACATCTAAACGGTACTCAATTTTCGAATTGAAGGACGTGATGGTGGGTCTCGAATTGAAGGACGTGATGGTGGGTCTCTTCCATACTTACTTCTGTAGTTTCGCTGGGTCTGAACATCTG
>JGI24021J15306_10007308_pt1 | contig 13439 bp, 8 predicted proteins | sample Ectturendosymbi1_FD_15306 | JGI IMG/M metagenome (IMG submission 15306) | reverse complement strand
AAAAAAAAAAAAAAAAAACACGATTCAAAACAAGATCGTGTGGACGCGGTGCTTTGAGCAGAGCAGCAGTTGCATCGACAGTCAAGCGCAGCGAAGTCCACCATACCTGGCAACCACCACATTCAAAAAACGTGGTTCTTTTCACGCTTCTTTCAGTGCGTAACAAAACCATAAACTTTGTCGTTGCCCTTTCGACAAGATAACAAGGTCCGCCTCCATGCGACAGACGGCGGGACAACGTAATAATTCCACCATTGTTCCGTCACTTACCTTTTCCGGTTTTAGGGTCTCGCACTTTCTTCTTGGGCGTGGGAGCGCCCGTGGCATGCAGGGCGCTTTTGGCCGAAGCAGGCCCCCCTGATTCTGATGCGACGTTGACACCTTCCAAGGCCAGAGGCGGGGTGTTCGGAGTGCCGGCAGCTTGCGAGCCGCTGGCAGCGGCCATGGTCGGGGTCTTTTTCGGGCCAGGACTGTTGCGGACGCTGGCGACGGGCAGGCCGGTGCCCACTTTCAAGGCCGTGGCGAAGGTGGGCTGATTGGACGAGTTGTCCAGGTAAGGGTTTGCAAACGCGACCAGATCTTCGTACACGCTGCAAACAGAGATGAGGCGCAATGCAGTGAAAACATATCAGTGAATTATATTCTCTCTTGAAAAATGAGGAAAGAAGCAAGGCAGAGACGCCGATGCCTGGGAATTTTTGTTCGATATGGTTGGCGACAGGCCCGCAACTAGGGTGGGGGGCGCAGTTCGCCCCCTCTAGAAATTTTTTCTCCCCCTTGGAAAAATACGTTGGACATAAGTTTAAAACTATTCGACATAGTTTAAAAAATTTCGGACCCTCTCAGAAAACCCTTCGCCCCCCCTGGTGTCCCAAGCTGGTCACGGGCCTGGTTGGCGATTAGATAACAGATTTTTAAGTTTGCAAAATACGTTTGCCTCAATTGCCGCAAATACCAACTCGCTGGAAAGCAGCAGGCAAAGTGTGCTGAACAAAGCAAGAAAATCTTAACAACAGACTGCAAAGAACACCCAAAAAATTAACAAAGCACCGGAAAAGCAACTCGCAACACATTAACGTCACAGCAGTCGCCGAGCTTACCCCGTCACCATGCCAACGATGCCGGTGAGTCTTTCAATGAGAGGGTCAGGGTCCAGCATGGTCCCGGCGTCGCAGCCGTGCAGCACGTCCATCAGGGTGTCGTTCAGCGTCGACGTCAGCTCCTTGTAACGCTCCATGTATTTTCGCACGCTGCCAACACCAGGTGGCGCTTCAGCGCTCGACTCGCCGTCGCCATCTTCTTCCTGCAGCAAAAACGCGGTTCGAAAATTTTTTGTTCAACTGCGTGAAAGCGTCATTAAAAATGCTCTGCTTTTCACATAACAACAACTGCCATATCGTGAAAGCGGACGTTCACGCTTCTTCACGCTCACCTTCGCCATTGTTTTCAGCAGAGCTTTGACATCGGCGAGCAACCTTCCGTGGCCAGAAAGCAGCTGCTTGACCGACCCGACCAGGTCGCGCAACTTCGATTTCACTAGCGACATCTTCTGCTCTTCCTGCTGCCGCTGCTGCCGGTACCTGGTGACGCTAGAGTGCAACTTCTCGGAAACTTTCTGAAGCCATTCTTCGGTTTGACCTCCCGGCTTCGGCGCCTGTCAAGAAGGTGGGAGTGAAATGGAGGACCGCGTGGTATGCGAAATGTTCGGCTGTAAATCGTTATTTGCAGGAACGCAAAAACTTTCCGAAAACGAGTATCATGAAAATCAATGCCGAACACAGGACGTTACAACACAAAGCTGGCGGTCTGGCCACTTGTGAACAGCAACATTAAACTGGGGGCGAGTGATCTTACTCAAGCTTTATTTTACGCTTGAGGATCTTACAGCTTACTGTTGATACACAGTAAAATAATTGTTTCTGTGCAAATTCAGAAAATGACCGCCCGCTACCGCCAAGCTCGAAATGCATACTTCCCAACCTAAGCTTCATGCATGTCGGTTGTTTTGTTGTCTAAGACAGGAAATACTCAACAAAACGCACACAAGAATCCTGATTCAACTTCCGCAACTCTGTCACTCGCAATTTACCAAAATTTCGACGGCCGTCCTTTCCTGCTCGTCAATTTGCACAGGGTTTGATGAAATGACTCGACAAACGGACTCGCAGGTGTCGAGTAAGCGGACGAACTCGCCCTCTGCTTCGCTGGTGCTGCCTCCCACACTGAGACGGCTCCGTTCAAACGCCACCGCGTTTTCACAAATTTCCAGAATCTTCCGACTGCAATGGAACGCATTGTGTTACTTTCGCTTTTTTGCAAATACATGGGCAAAACATAATATTTTTACAAAACGACCTACATTGAGCTTGATGCACTCTCCAAGCGAGAATTTCCGACATTTGCCGATACTAACCGATATTTACCGATAAATCTCGACTCTTCACAAGCCAGCTGTGAGATTTCACTAACTGTGGACAAAGCGTACAAAATCACTTCCAACCCAACTGCCGTACACACGAAAAATTTCGAAACCGCGAAACACTGACATCGACTTTTAACATATGACAGTGCTGCTCGAGTAGGGGACCGCAGTCCGAATCTGGATCTTTGGTTGGTGAAGGCTGAACCTCTTCAGCCTCACACAGGAGTTCTCCATACAGAGATTTTTTATTCCAAAATCTAGCGCTTTTAGCCGTACTTCTAAAGCAGGGCCACCAACGTGGCGCCCGCGGGCACCAGGTCGCTTGCAAGGACCATTTAAGTCGCCCGCGGGCCTATTCTAAAACTGAAATCAGCATGATCAATGTCTTCACATTAACGAATATCAATGCTAAAATAATTGAAGGTAAATTGAGCAAAATTTTTATTTCAGAAGTGTATATCAAACTAGTAGCCCTTCGTATTAACCGGTACACAAGCAGTAGCTCGCAGTTTCAAAAAGGTTGGTAACCCCTCTTCTAAAGCATTCACTCCTCGCCACCTGTATTATTGTCGATCAAGCTGTTGTGTAGCAGTATTGCAGCACACAATGAGTTGCCCTTGTTTTCTTTCTGGTTCAAACTAATTGTTTCACCATTACTGTTTAATAATTGCTTGTCATTACAATGTCGATCGTGGCAACAGTGGAGTCAAGGCCAGGCAAAGGCGATGAAACCACTTCTTGCCGGAAATAATGCAAATTAAACAAAATTATTTGTACAAAACAATGCAGGACGGTTGAGTAAGGAAAGAGTGTTTGCAGAGATTCTCGTCCACCAGAAAGTAATTATTGGCTTTTATTGGAAGTCAACAAAACGTGGAGGTTAAGGCATTTTCAGCGAACACAGCTAAAACTCAATTGGAGCTAATATAAATTCCAGGAGAAACATTTTACATTTTATCGTTGGTCAATAGAAGGGATTCGAAAAATTATCCCACTCTTCGCAAATTATCAGTGCGAATTCTCAACTGTGTTTGGATCTACCAACCGCTGCGAGTCAGCGTTTACAAATATGAGCCTCACAAAGAAAAGTTTCGCATTTTTATGATAAATGAAACTCTTTTACCACTCTGCCTTCGACCAGTCCCGTCGCCACGGGGGGGCTTTGGTGGGATTAGCCCCTCCCAAACAAAGATCCAAGCCCACCAAATTGAAATGTGAAACACTATAAATCAGTGGAGTTTTGGTTAATTTTATAATGTCAAGCCCTCCCGCACAAACACAAAGCCCCCCGCGGAACCGCAAAGTCCCCCGCGGAACCGCAAAGCCTCCCTATTGAAAACTTTCTGGCAACGATTCTGCCTTCGACTCGCTACCACCACATTGGAACTCTAATGCAAGAAACTGGCAAGAACTCAAAAATGCCACTCCTCCCTCCAGCAAAGCAACTGCGCAGTACTACCAGACAATTTGCGCAATGAATTCGCATTTTCGCGCACTTGCAACATTCCAAAACATTGGAAAAGAACGAAAACACTGAGAAGCTTTTTAAATTAAATGCTTGCTTTGCTCGTATTTTGACAAGATTTTATACTTATTCTATTAATTCACAAAGTCTGTAATTTATTTAGAACTCTGGTAACTCAGCCTTTAAAATATTCATTCTCAAAAAAGCAAACATTCGCTAAGTGCATAAGTTTCTTCGGGGGAATTCTGCTCACCAGCAGAACAATAACGCCAATAACTTCCGTTAATAACTATTCCTTCTACTGGATTTCTGTATACGTATACATAATCGTATTATATTGACATGAAGACATGTTACATTTATATGATTTCATGGTAGCGGCTGGACCTCAAAAATGTTCTGACTGTTTTAACCGAACATTTGACTAAAATAATGGAGTGGCGCTGACATATCAACACGTTGCGTGAATTTACCATAATGCAGTACGATACCGGATGCGTTGTCACCACAAACAGCAGGTAGTTTTATCAATATTTATCCAAGCTCCTTAGAACCTTATGACAGGATACCAATATTCTTCTTCTTTTGAGTTAAATTTTTGGTAGAAGCAACGCTTCTGAAAAGATTGGTAACCATTATAGAACCTATTCCAGGCAACATTACGTAGCAAAACGTTATCTGCATTACTTGGAGGAATCTGTCGACTACGCTGTGCTTTTATCTTATTGTGACGATTTAAGCATCTAATCTCCACACAGGTAGAGAGTTCGAATCAATCAGCAAAAATTTAATAAGAAATCAATTTCATGCAAAATACGCATCCTAGTCCTGAAAATTGCAAGGAGAGCTTACGGATGAACAGTTGAAAGGCTAAAGAAGGGGTCACCAACGTGGTGCCCGCGGGCACCAGGTCGCTTGCAAGGACCATTTAAGTCGCCCGCGGGCCTGTTCTAAAAATAACTTAGCAAGATCAATGTCTTCACATTAACGAATATCAATACTAAAATAACTGAAGGTAAATTGAGCAAAATTTTTATTTCGTAAGTTTGTATCAAACTAGTAGTCCTTCGCATTAATCAGTACACAGGAAGTAGCTCGCAGTTTCAAAAAGGTTGGTGACCCGTGGGCTAAAGTAAGAGCAGAGAAAGCACATTAACTAATGACTAAAACATAACAACCTCAGAAAAGAGAACATTATAACTGACTGACGTCAGGATCACAGGCTGCGACAAAAAGGAACTGGGACTATGAAAATTAGAAAAAACTTCCACTTATCTAAATGATTTCACTAGAACTACTAAACTAATTGGTTGTCGCCAATGCTTAAAAACTCTTCAGACCTATCAACTTAACACGTTGTCACTTGACTAAGAACATAGGAAGAACGCTAGAGAGATTTAACAAACGATGCGAAGGTAGAATTCTCTAGAGTTCGCATAAAAACCTGCGATGAATCGCTTTCAAACGTTGCCGTGTGAGCCAGCACGCTTCGTTGGGAGTAAAGCCAGCACACAAAGCTGTGGGAAGGTCGGGCTGTGCCAAGCAACGCAAAAAAAATTATAGCAAGAATTACTTTACTTGGGGTAGGATCATCTTCTGAATGTTAGATTGAGCGTCAAGTTGATGATGCCATTTATTTTCATAGATATCCAGAGAGTGACAACTTGGTTGTTCGACAAAAGTACCGGTGAATGCTTCGTGCAGGGGTGGCTTGATTGTAAAGGCTGTTCGAATAGCGTGTCGCGACTAAAGTTTTGTTTGTTCTAATTACTGGGGTGCGCTGACCATCTCCTGGAACAATTGTTGCTAGTTTGACCAATATACGGTTCATGACATATCACACAAGTCGCTACATAAGTTCCAAGGTTTGGGCAAGTCAAGTTTTGGTTCAGCAGGTCAGTCATATTTTTGTCAGCAATTGTGAAACAGCTGGTACCATGGATTTGTTACTTTTTTCCATGGCAACCACAAAATGCACAGCGCTTACGCGGCCTTGAACCGCCTTTGATTTGCTTCCGTATCTTGTTTAAAGCAAGGTCACTGTTGCTCGTTTGCTTTTGTCCAAATGTGGTGGGTCTTTTGTAGGATATCATTCCCTTCGGATTTAATTTTTTTGTGTTATGGTTAGCAGATGTGGGAAAGATGAAACCCAAACCTGTGGGTCTTCTTTCTTGTCGCATTTTGATGGGCGTAGTCTTTCTTGCCAATTAGATGCCATGACTATCATGCAATTTGCTATGTTCCTATTTAAAATTTCCTAGCTGATAGATTCCTTGCTTAAGCTTGCCTCCACAATGGAGAGTACATGCTCAAGTAACAATAAGAAAGTCTGGGGATGGAGTACATACATTATTTTTACAGACCTTTAACACATAAAGTGAAACACACATTAGTGCTGATACTTTTTTCATGAATTCAACATGCACAGCATGATTCTGAGCAGCATGGTCACCACAAATGGCAGGTAGCTTGACTATTATATGAATATCTTCCAAAGTTCAAGTTCAGACAGGAAACATTAATTCTTCTTCATCGTTTGAGCTTTATTTTTGGCAGAAGCACAAGGCTTCTGAGTGTATTGCACAACCCGGTCCTGCACAACTCAAAAAGCCCTAAGGGCCAAATTATCAGCATAAATTTGCGGGCAGCAAAGAGAGATTTCGTTGTAGTATGGACGAAATTATGGAAAGACAATTAGCCTACTTCTTCGAGGTGGAGCTTCTGCAACATTTTCTACACTTGAGAAAGCTCTCGCGGGCTCTGATAAAAACTTTCGCGGGCCGCATGCGGCCCGCGGGCAGTATGTTGTGCAGTCGTGGCATAACCCGTTCAGAAGCTGTTTAAGTACGTCACTGAGGTCTGGAGTTAGAGCACGAACATATTATTTTCGCTGACCTTCCACATACTAAGAAAAACGCACCTCAGTGTCGCTTCTTTCTTCGTAAAATGTGTTCTTGTCTCCACATCGGCCTCGACTGAGCTAAGAACCTTTTGCAAGCTCGGGTTTGCCCCAGCTGCCCACTTCAGGCGCTGTTGAATTGACGTGTTCTGATTGGACGCCTTGTCCTGTTGCCCGGCAACAAAACATGCAAAACTTATCATACAACAAGTAACGCTTGAATTAGTAGCATGATAATCATATGGAAAAATACACAAGTTTCCAACTGGAAAGTTCCTTAAGGTCAATGGATGGAAATTTCCATGGAAAGAACTACTGAGCTGCACTGTTTAAAAGACATGCTATTTACAAATATGATGTATCAAAACGTTGCACCGCCAAGCTCTTGATTAGAGATCAATCCGGGCAGATCCGATTAGAGATCAACGCGTGTGTTCAGGTAAGGAAAAAATAAATTTCGCAAATCTTCGACTTCCCACATCGGCTTCTGCAGCCAGAACCTCCATTACAAAACGAAACTGAGCTGATTTTTGACGCCCAGCTCACCTGCACTTGCTGAAAGACTTGGTCCAAATGCCGCAGCGTCGCCATTCGCTTGTTCAGGTCATTCAAAACGTCTCTGCGGCGCGGAAGCACGAAAGTGACGTTGTTTCCGGCTTCCAGTAGGTCTTCGTGCAGCCACTGGAACCGCGTCACCTGAGTAGAAGAGACGCATCAGCCGCGCTGTAAACGCTGGGAAAAGCAGCAACGGACTCCTCGAACCGTGGAATTCGCAAATACCGTTGCTATGAGGTTGCGTGGAATTTTTTACTTCGCTGACGCCTCAGCCGCTTAAGATGGTGGTTGCGTTTGTTTGCCAGCAACGGAACAGATAAATATTTGATTCTTATGACAATTAAATGCTCTAAGTTTACTGTTAGTTTCCGAGGAATTATCCGACTCAACTTAGCTTTCATCTTTTTGCGATGATTCACACTTGCACGCAATAATATTCAAGTAACTAGTCTCCACACACGTGAAGAGTTTTAATCCAACAGCAACTTTTTTCAATGAGAAATTGTTTTCACGTAATGCCACGCATTTCAAGACTGAAGCTGCGTAGTGTTGCGTGGAATTGATTTTCCATAAAAAAATTGCCGATGGGATTCAAACCCGTCTGTCTTTGTGGAGACTGGTCACGTTGGGTCTTACGGTCGCGTTTTGACTTTGCCGTGTATTACCTGCAACTGCGCTCTCTGGAGACTGGACCGGACGGCCACGATGTTCGAATCGAGCCTCTGGGCTCGATCCAGATCCTTCCACGCTTGATTCAGTTGGTAGACCAGCATCGACGGCTTGACGATGAAATTCTGCGGACACAAACAGGTTGTCACGTGACAAGCTTACGCCGAGTGAAAGCGTGGCGCACATAAAACCGAATATAACAGCGTCCTTCCGACTTCAAATGGCCGAAACAAATTATGGCGCCGTCGCGGCACATGTCTTTCCTCTGAGACAGGCCAACAAACGTTTGGGTTCGACCAGGGGGGTGCAGAGCGGTGGCGACGGCCCCGGTATCCAAAGAGTGAAATTACAAAAATTACATTTCATTGAAATGCTGTAACAAGATAATTCTCCGTATTGTAAGTTTGCTAACACATGTTGCATGGATCTGATGGGAACTTGCTTGGGGGGCATGCAAATGTATTTCAAGTTACCTGAGAGCGAGAGAGAGAGGTGAAACACTGCCATCGTTTCCGTAAGCACTAGTTTTTACGTATTTCAAATGCCTGTATTTCTCACATTTCTCAAAAGTACATTAGCATTTGGCAGGGCACATACAATCAAGCAGTTGCCCCCCGGCATCACCAGGCCTCTGCACGCCCCCCGGGTCCGACACACTTTGACTTTGCCGAAAAAATGTCCTATTTGATTACTTCGCTCAATAGAGTGAAAACGCACAGATCTGTTGCAACAGTTTTCACTGCGCATGTTCACAAACTAGAATTTCAAAAACAAGAATTTATATAGAATTTCTATAACAATACGCCAAGCAGCAGAGTCAAACGCATCTGGTTTCCATCAGGCGAAGGTGAAGTGCAATGACAACGCAATGCAGCAACATTGTTGCACGGCCACATGACGTAGTCACGTGCCACACGAACAACAACAGGAGGCAAAATAGCGAAGCAAAGTCTGTTGCACCAAGGCCATCCAGAGATCTACGAGGTCTTGGTTACGCACACAGCCGCCATGATTATACGCGCACAGACATGCGTCACCGTTTGCGTCAGCATACGCCTATCTGGTGCGTGTTTCTCAACCTGCGTGCCGCCAGAGATTTTCATGTATGTCAACAACATATCAAAGCATAATTACTGCATGAACTGCGTGGAATTGAGCCGCTAAAACGTTCAGATTCTTTGCAGTGTGCCTCAGCGTTAAAAAGGTCGAGAACCACTGCTCTACTCTGCAGGTAGCATCTTAGTTGTTATTTTAGGTGGGGTCGCTGACACGGCAAGGTGCTCCTTGTTTTCAGGAAGCAATGGAAATCAGGAACGTACTAATGCCACAAGATCGTCACCAGAACGAAATCCGCTGTCAGGGAAAAATGACGCCGTTAATACCGAACTGGTATTCGAAATACGACCTGGAAAGCTTTGTCATGCGTCACACGAAACGAAGCCAGACCAATTGCGAAAACTAAAAAAGGGGATGCTCGCGTTGGTACCTGGGGGTACTTCGCTTCCACAGCGGCTTTGCATATGTCGTCCGTCACCAGAGGCGGACCGTTTGGTCGAGCAAAGCTTGCCAGCTCGACTCCGTGCAACTCTATGTAGCTGCACGTCGCGTATCCCAGCGCCTGCGAGGTGGCACAAAGAAGATGGGGGTTAGATCGGCGCCCGCGCAGACTTCCGGCGTCAATCTGACGCTGTCTGAGTACGTCAGAAGTCCACTGACGTCAGCCTATTGACGTTGCGTCGAGCAAACTGCAAATGATCAATCAATCATCGAGTAAACACTGAACTCTTTGATAGACAGTGTAACCGACTGCGGCCACTCTTTTGCGAACACATCCACTCCCCGTTCATTGTACACGACTGGGGGGTGATCGCACCAACCAGGTGATCCATACTGCATCACGACCAAGGAGACTGTTCGCCCACAACTCAGGCCAATCCTTTAAGAACTGCCGTATGATGACGAGTTTCTTTATTATCGTGAGGGAAACCACCGCTTTAGCAGACCAAGCCACCAAAAAAAACTAGGAACAGAAGATTAGAACACTGAGGGATGATGCAAAATTTACGGGAAGCAGTGCGGGACACTGGACAATGCAGGCGCTTTTCTGTGTTCGTGCACGGCGACTGCAAAGGGACCGGGTATTATCTGTGGCCCTGTAAAAATCTCCAACGATAAGGGGGGTCTAGCGGTTCCACGAAATACTTTTTTGCAAATTTTTACAACCTACATCACGTTCTTACCCGCACCTTTTTCTAGGCAACAACCTCCATCATGCACCAAACGACCGCCAACGGTAACAGCCTATATCAGGGTTTTTAAGGTGTTTTAGGGACCCAATTCGGGTCCCCAGAATTGAAAATCGGGTCCCTAGAATCAGAGAAATCGGGTCTCTAAAGGTCCATACCGGGTACCTAACATTTTCCTTTAAAAAACCCTGACCTATAGGTTTAACAACGAAAAACAGTCGAAGGGAAGCGCTGGCTAGTGAGGAATATATTCGCCTAGCATGAAACACTCGAAACTTTTTTACTGCAATTATGCCAGAGTAAAAACAACTTTACGGCGTATGTGGGCTTCGCACGCGCAGACACAGAGACAAGTAAAGAGAAGAAACTAAAATTCCTGTTTGCGCATTTTTCGAAAGTTTCTCTTCGCGCACATCTGTTGCAGCAGTCGATCAAGCGACGAGGCTTTCGCTTTAAACAACAACAAAAGTTTGTGCTGCCTAGCAACGTTGGGGGATGGCACTCACTTCCGACGGGACGCCGATGAGCAATTCCTGCACGAAATACGAGACGAAGTGCTTGATGGGCTTGGCCAGCCTCTCCTCGGTGTATATCGACTTGCTACCGATGTAGTGATGACCTGATACAAGCGAAAGCAGAACGTTGGAAGCCAGGACAGGCACAGCGTTCATTTTTAATACGGCTTAATCTCAAACTCTGACGATGTAACGAGCGTGAGTGTCATCGACCGTACTTTGAGCAACGTGGACAATAGCACAGTTGTTCGCACACGGAACAGTACCAGTGATTTGTTAACTAGTACAACAGAACTGTGGATTTACTATATGCTGTATATAGTCATCGCATTCCAGATGCCGCGCAATGCATTCCAGACACGCACGAACTGATCTAGATACAATATTTTCGTGCAGCACACCGTCTTTTCATTAAGGGTTATTAAATCTTTTCCAAATGAAACACGTTGCAAATGGGAGGTCAGGCAAGAAAGTTACCAGTCATGGTGTTCTTTTCGCCGGATGGCATCCTGTCCACAAGGAAGGCTCGGGCGCTCGACTGGCACAGAACGAAGAAGTCATGCATGGCCTGCAACTGTTTGACGAAGAGTATCGCTTGCAGCGCTTCAGACGATCCTGATCAAATAACGGGGCGATGAGCACCAGGCGGGAAATAAATCGTGGCACGAAACGTTGACAACAAGAATTAACTTCTTTATCGAGTCATCTCAAGCAAAATGTTACTGTTGCAAAGATGGGGTTTGGCCTAACTATTAATGGTAAACAGTTCCACTTGCTGAGTTAAGGTCATTCACAGCAAAAACAAAACCAGTAGCTGCAGAAGATACTTCGTTGGCATTCATCAGAAACTAAAAATAATGAACAGATTGTTGAACAACATTTTTCGTTGTTTGAAAACGACGCCTTTCTCAAGACCATCAACTGACCCGACAAGTTCTTGAACTTCTGCAATTGCAACGGTTCACTGAGCGCAGCCACGTAAGCCCACTCGCGCGGAAAGTTGAAGCGTTCCCGCGCAGAGAGAAGCGAGAGGAACTCTTTCTGGACAGCGCAAAACAGACCATCGAAAGCTTGCAGCAGCATCTGGCCAGCGGTGAGCCTGTGCTCGTCCGAACGTTTCTGCGCGACACGAAACATTGATCATGAACACGGTCGCACCTAAGAACACGGTTATTGCGCAACGAACTGCTTTGTCCGGCACACAGTCATTTCATTCTCAGGCAGAGTTTGCCAGCAACCTCTGTCAGACCTTCTTATTAAACTACACCTTCAAAGGTGGCTCTGGGAGAGACTGAGGTCAGTTTGAAGGAGCAATTTTGACCGACCTGACGAGCTCCAATCAAAAACCAGGTACACATCGGTTCAACGACCACTTGTCATGACGTCAATACGAAAGTGGGAAATCGTTCAAAGGTTACGATTCGAATGAAATCTCACCAAACGCGATGAAACCCGAACGAAAAAAGCGCGCTTCGTTCACAAAACTCGCAAAGGTTTCCAACAAACAGACATCACACCCGTTCCACTACTTGATCGATTGTGAAATGCATTTAACCAACACGAAAGCGCCTTTTTGTACAGGGCGACGAATCGAACGCAAACAGCCACAAACGCACCAGCCTGGCGTCCTGCAGCAGTTGATGGTATTGTCGTTGCAGATTGTGCACATCGGAAAGAGCGTCCTCGTAGGGGGAGGCCGTGCCATTCTGCGCCCCTTGGTTGCGCATGTGGCCCATCAACTAAGCACAAAAGCAAGTTTCAATGATAAACGCCCCGTCGACGCAAGCATTGACATCAAGTTTCAAGAAGCTGTTCGCTTTTACCTGTTTGGTCAGCTCGTCGAGACGCACGCCCTGCAGGATCGCGGTCAGCGCGGTCACGAGTTCGATCACGGACGGCTCCTCGCACTGCAAGTGCTTCACGGCCTCCGGGACGATGATGTTGCGGAAGTTGTTGAACAACTCCTGAAAAGAGATGCGTTCGCGCAGTTCCATGAATACATTGAACGCAGACCCGTTTAAACGTCGCACGTCTGTTCAATATGTCATCTACAAACAACATCCTCAGCAAGGCCAAGCAATGGGATATTATGACAAAGCAACACTTATGCACGAATGAAATCGTGGCATGTCAGAGATGAGACCTTTTATCAACGAATAAAACATACGTTGCACATTTTAAGAAACTCAAGGTCTTTTTATTACCCGTTCAAGTAAACCTCTCTTTACGAAACGCAACAGTTATTCCCCAGCGTTTGTGTAGAACAGTGTTTTCCAATCTTTTTTTGGCTAGCGCCCCCTTTTCTGACAAAAAAGTTTCCATCGCCCCCTTACACCCCTAGCACACATAAACACAATTTTTTCGTATATTTGGGATGTTTGAAAATGATTAAAATAAGAATGAGTGCAAAGATGCATTTCACATAAAACTTAATTTAGTAAATTAACTCATTTAGCAGTTGGAAACTGTTAGAGTTAATGATTTGGAAACTGGAGTTCATGAAGGGCGCGATTTCGTTTGAACAGCATTAAACTTGGACAAGAAGGTGAAGATTTCTGGTTTGGCTTTAATGAGGTTATCACCATTCCCCTGCAATTGCAAATTAACTTCATTGAACTTAGTGAAGATATCTGTGGACTGTGACAGCCAAGATACTGTATCTATGACA
>JGI24021J15306_10007304_pt1 | contig 13444 bp, 8 predicted proteins | sample Ectturendosymbi1_FD_15306 | JGI IMG/M metagenome (IMG submission 15306) | reverse complement strand
GCAATTGAAATCAATCTTTGTTATGCACTGAGCTGTAAATCAGAATGACTCAAGATTACTGTACTACAAAACAATTGAAGTCAAAGAACATACCCAGCTTGTACACGCGCGATATTACAAACTGTTAATATTTTGCTCCACTGAATATATGTAGCCTTGGCTACAGTGCAGCCATAGCTAAATCTTGCCTTTACCCGTCTTTCACCCATAAAAAGCAAGGACACCCGGTCTGAACGAAAGTATATAACTCTTCTCATGCAATTTAAATACGGCTTCAGACGTCCTGTGCGACAAACTATACGTAACAATAATTCATTCGCAACGCCACAAAAAGAAAAAAAAGGGGAACATGTTCCCTCCGTCCCCCCATTAAACTCGGTCCCTGTCCACAAATCACACTCACAAACCGCCACTGCTTCCGTTGCATTTATCAACACTGAAAATATTTGCATAACATCACGTTTTCAATTTGTGTAACACCTGCATTATTGGAAACTCTAAACTGAAAAAGGCGCTAACCTTTAGACAGCAGAACGTCAACTGTAGATCGCCGTTCAAATCTGTTACTCAATGCAGTAATATCTCCGCATTTGCAGCTATTTCACAATTTAAAACTACTCTTTCTAACATTTCTCTGAAAACGTGCAAACCTCGCATTGAATCTCACCGGTTACTGTGAAAGGAAAACTACAACCGCTGAATGCGCGAGTTGTAATAAATGCGAAAATTAGTGTTTTTATAGATTTTCGTGGTTAGATTTCAAATATGCTATCCAAAAATATGCCTTCCAAACTCTGTTACATGCGTTAGAAATTTGTGATTGTTTGACCTATGGCATGCACTCCAGACGTTTTGCAGTGTGAGAAATAATAGAGTCCACAAACATGTAATTTTTAAAAATACTTATTCCGTAATTACGCAATGACTGTACAGTAATTGACAGGCTTTTAATAGGTGGAAACTACTCTATAGTCACATGGTAATGTAATTGTTTTTTTTCAACAACTCACAATTTAATATGTTCATATTTACCCGCCTGGACTACACTGCATATACACATTCACACGCCTGGCATACATGACGCAACAGAAAATTGTATGTGAAAATAAACATTTGAGGACATGTTCACGAAATATTGTTTAAATTTCAAACCAAAGTTGGTGTTAAAATCAAAATTTATCTTACTTGCACTCCAAAGACGTCCCACTGGCGTCCTATGGCCGTCATTGCACATTTCGCTATTGCGCGAACTCTTCTGCGGTCATCTCCATCCAAGAACCCTCCTCTCATTTGCGTCATAGTTCTTCGTCTGGTATCCTTCCAGCAACCCAAGTTGTTGTAAACAACTGCAAAAGCGTTAATGAGCATCAGAGCAGATGCATGCTTTTGACTCAATTTTGAATGGCCAAAGGCTGCTAAATTTCTAAATTTAGCTGGAAGGATAGCGTTTGCTTCAAACGCACAACAGAACATCAGCATTGCACAGTTAACAAGCACTGACGTTGTTAGTGCGTTTGTTTCAAACGCACAACAGAACATCAGCATTGCACAGTTAACAAGCACTGACGTTGTTAAAGTCCAGTTCATCTAATCTTTTCTTTTTGCAAACATTAAGCTTTCTCCGAATACCGCAGTAAGATTTTGTAGATCATAAGTGGTTTCATTAAGATTCCTTATTAAGATATTTAGAATTCGTTTAGATAAAAAAATGTAATCACAGTCAACACTCTGAAATATAACGTACATTCGCCCTGAAAACCCCAGTTAACGTTTCACTGGAGTTATTTCGTGGAACATATGAAAATTTTTTGTCCCCATTCACAAAAACACATAATGTCAAGTTTTGTTTGAATGTGTTGACCGACCAAGCACGGTATTCTCCGCTGTTTATTTTCACCTGAGCAAGGATATGGGAAACACTCAACGCGTGAATATTTAGGTTTGAGCAGTAGAAAGTCTTATCTGGATAATAGTGTCTGGCTAGAACACGAGACAAATAATACGTTGAACCAATTTTCGTTTGGCTCAGCACAGCGAGCAAAATGCAAATGCAGCTGAACATCATTTTCTAATTTTATTCTTAGACTTGATCTGAAAGCTTACGGAATCGTTTATTCAAACCACGCCCTGCATGTAAACGAAAGAATATACAGAAGAAACGCTCAGCAAAGGTAAAGTTAGTTCATTTGTTATAAAAGGAAACTTGTGGTAATTGAAAATACATTTGGAGTATCACTGAGAACAAAAGGATGTGATAAAATGCAATTGTACAAGCTGAGTCACTGACAAACTTCAGACGACGTTCGTACATTTTGTTATCTTCATCTTCAAAGCTCTGTTTTGAAATACGTAGCATGCATTTGCATTTAAACGTGAACAACAGTTTTACATGTTACGTCACCAACAACTTCAAAATGATTTCAAATGCAAAACGCGCGCGCCGGCTGCAAAAAATGGAAGTGAGAGGCTTCCCGCCCTGCTGAGCTTTTAGACGAGTTTTATATTTCTATTCCTTGCTCATGAAACGAAAATCGGGAATCAACGCTAATGTCTCAAAATATTTTCGAGTTTTGCCACATAAACCACATGTAAACAATGTGGTCATTACCTTTTAGGATTATTCATACGGGATGTGCTAATAACAGCACAATTTTTGTATTGAGTTTGGTATTTGTCAAAAGCGTTGTTTACAAAAAGCTGTTTGTTCATTTCAAACGTCTTGTCAGCAGTGGTGGAGTCGGTGTGAGCCTTTCTGTTTTCTGAAAAAGGAATGTTTTTTTTTTGCATGTGATCGAAAAATCTACTGCAGTAATGAATGTTTGTTATAGATCTAAATGTTACAAGGAACGAAGTCACTATTCATGGATCTCTGATCTTATGACACGTCTTTGGTAGGAACTTATTAAAATGTGCAAAGGTCTACTTCCTTACATTTTAACGGATACTTAACGTTCTGAGCAAATGAAGCCATCATTATACATTTCACGTATGACACCTACAACCAGGGGCGTTGCCAGCGGGAGGCCAGTGGTGCCCGGCCCCCGATTAAAATTTGTGCTCCACCATTTTATGAGTGACCCATGGTTGCTGCATACATCCAATATTGCATTTAAAAATATGCCCCCCTTTGTGGTCTTATCACCCCAGCTGTGAGATCCCGGCGACTGACTACAATATTTAGTCACTCCTAATAACAAGTTGCTATTTTCTGTGCAATGAACTAGTATTTTTTTCTCTTCAAAAACATATTCACCTTTTATAGGAACCTATAAGCTATGGTGTTGAACGGCTCACAGGAAAGTCAGACTTATATTTTTTTCCAATTAGAATAAAGGTTATAAATCTATTATTATTGTAAATCACTATAAGCGCAAATTAGCATTGGACCCTACGCTCTTGGCTCCCCTGGTAAGTGCTCATCGGGCCCACATCCTAAGAAGGCTGTGAGTGTTTGCTCAAACCTTCTGTAAATGCATTAACTTGAAATAAAGAAATTGTCAAGCGTTGTGTCAAATTCCAAGTATTTAGCAGAGTACGAAGTCAAGTAAAGTAGCAATATGTAATATTTACAAAAATAGGTTACTCCATAAAAAATTGACAGTAAAGACCACGAAAGCTGCAGTGAAATAACTCGAGAGGCAGGAAGTATCAAAATGGTGAGGAGTTTACGAAAAGTTAGTACGGTCCACTGATGCATCTTGTGCTCGAGTGCTCCCTGCAAGTTTTGTAACATTGTCAGTCCTATCATCTTATTCAAATTTGGAAAATCATACAAAAGTTGATTTGGCAAAGAACGCTCGTCTTAAATCGCAAAGCACAAGATCATACATATGAATTAATCTTAGAACATTTCATAGAAAAGTTAAAAAAATCTTCTTTTCACTGTTTCATTCTTCAGAAAAATGTTTCGAGAAAACATTTCTCATCCCACGAATCATTGTCTATGCGTACGTCACACGCGCCGCCCAGTTACGTCATGAGTTGCAGTGGAGTGTAAGGTTAGGGGGGACAATTTCAATAATATTTGGTAGTCAAGTCTCATAACGGCAGCTTCCCTACAGTAAGAGAGACGAAGTATAATTTACAACACTACTGCGACAAAACAATGGACTTCAAAATGGCCTTGAATCGCGAATGTTGTTTTCTGCATTGTACAAAATTATGGTGAATAAAGTTACTTTCGTAGGTCTTAGGGGGGAGGACATCGCCCCACCGGATCCGCCCCTGTCGTTCAGAGGAAAAAGACGAAAACGAGTCGATCTGTGTGAATCTCCGCAATTTTGGCAAGAAAAACTTCAAACCGATATGCATAGACGTTCCGGGGGCTCTTCAAATAATCAAAACTTTTTCTTATTTTTGTTTTCATTTGCATGGATTCGCAATTCAACCTTCGAAGATGTTTTTAAACCTTTCCCAATTAATAACTGGGCTCCAATAATAAATAGCACTGGGAAAACATTTAAATTGGATCAGAAAAGCCTTTCTTTTGTAATTAAAAACTATTTTCGAAACCTATTGAGCAGGTTGGTGTGAAGATGGAAAGTTTAATCAAAAGTACATAGAAGTAATTGGAATTCTACTTCTAAGAAATGAAACGCTTAATTTCAGACAAAAATTTTGTTCAAGAAATTCACTGTTACTATCTAGCAAGAATGTAAAATCTTACACAGCATTTCATTGCAAAACACGAAAAATTGATTTCCTACTAAAACAAAATACCGTGGATGTAAAAATATTTCCAACTAATAGCTTTTGACAAGGTTGACGTTTACGCGTGACTCTCAAGTCTCCACGAATAGACGCACTCTCCGCTGTCCCCATTCGCCTCCCAGTTGCGTAGCTGGCGCAAATGTGGCTTGTACATATTTGATGGGGGAGACTGCAGCGAGTTTTGAAAACGTCCCCATCTGCCCAAAGCCCGAGTAATTGAGTTTACTCATTTATTGCAAGCGCAGTTATGCAGCAATCACTACAGTACACCTGCAAATAAATAAGGAGCTATGTATGGCGCTATCATGTTTCTTAATGGCACGGGGTTGACAATTTTCAGATCGCTTTTCTGCAGCGAAAAAACATTTTTGATGGTTTGGAAGCGGCAGGTTTTCTTACTTCTTCAAAGATATTCATCCGTCAGACGTTTTCGTATTGGCATGCTCTGATTAGTTAAATTCTGAAGATAGCACATGGTTTTGCAATCTGGTATACTCTTCCCTAAGGGAATTACCCAGAGAAATTGTCTCTGATACTTTGTCCCACGACTGCAAATTTCTGACATAAACTTACAACGTAAGAGTTGCCCATGACTTAAACATACGCCGCATCAACATTTGCGTGACACAATACGTAAATGAACAATAAAAAATCAATGTAATTCGATGCCCAAAGTCAATTAGTGATTTGTTCAAGTTTAATTCTTTTGTATGGCAATCGTGAGTTTAAAAATTGCCAAGCATTCTGTTTACAATCAACAATCAATTAACTGAAATCAATTGGTGTTTGACTGTTCAGTGTCAGTTCAGAATGACTTCTTGTTCTCTTACTTGATGGCTCGATCTTGACTTGTATGTCGCATTGCAGATTAATACCGTTACCGGAGTCTAACGACTGATGATATTGGGGAGTGGAATCAAATACAACAGCAGAAACTCGATTCCAATTATGGTAAAGCAGAAAAGTATTCTATCAAACTATCCCACGGCTTTGCTGCAACAAATCTAATATGGCTAATGGCTATATCCATCAAAAGACCAAAATGTTTCTTTTTCAGCAATGAGGAAAACATTTTACGCAGATGGAGAGAGTATTTCAAAGATCTTTTGAACGAAGTTACCATTATACCATTGGAAACACAGGAGGTAAATTTAAAGATAAAAAATACAATCACAGCACTCAAAATCTTCCTAACAGTCAAAATATGAAAGAATCTTTGGATGAAATCTGACCTGAATGGTCGATGCCTTGTAGCGTAAAGACATTTTTTTGGCTGACTCGTGTGTGTCAAGTGGCCTGGTATTCCAGAAGGACATCAAAATATTAGCAAACTAGAATTCACAAGCTGCTGCGACATTTCTATCCTTAATCCAGTGACGTAGCTGAGGGGGAGCGGTCCGCCCCTGGCGGCATTTTATGGGGGCGGCACTATGGGGTATGCTGTAGACTATACTATGGGGTATGCAGTAGACTATAAACCTGCAAAGCCTGTATTGAAATAAAGGTGGTTTTAATGTCGGACACTACTCGCAGTTGAAGGATGTTTTTGATTTTCAGTAATTTAAACTATGGCATGTGCATTTAAGCAATTGTTAACTTAGCCAAACAATAACTAATCTTGTATCAGGGATGTTGTATCAATAGGCGTTTTTTTACATGAAGCTGCAACACGGTTTTCAACATGCTCATCAACAAACTTGATGTCAAATTTTACTGTATCACTACACGGTTGATTGACGTTGGATCGTAGTCCTTATATGACGTTATAGAACTTAGAAGGAATATGGTGGATAACTGTGGGCAAATGTGTGGTTGTGGTGAGCTCTAAGCTTTTGTAAGTACTCTTAAGTTTTATACCTGCGAATAAAAGCGCATTGTTGGGTACAAAAAACATTTCTGTGTAAATCTAATAAATGTGTAGTTGGATTTGCACTCGTCAAAATAGATTTACGTGCGTGTGGATAAATATATTCTAGCTCAGTATTCTTCATCAGGGGTTCCGTGGAACCCTAGTGTTCCGCAAAACATGTAGCAGGGTTACGTGCGTTTTAAGGGTTTCGTGAGGAATCCTCGTTTTTTTATGGGAAATGATTTCTTGCTTCAGCATGTTGATGCGTCATCATGAAAATTTTAGATCACCGTCCTGCAATCAGATTCCAAGTAGGCCAGTTAGCTGCACAGGAGGTTGTGTGTAGTTAATCGCCCAAAAAGAAATATGGATAATAATTGTTGCGTTGCTTGTTGTTCATTGTTGTGCAGTTAACAAGAACGTTATTGTTGCATCACGGCATACCATGTTGCCGTTCACATTAGAGAAAGAAGGCCCCCTTGAATTTCTGCAGTTTATTCAAAAGTATAACCTTGGGAACTCTGTTCCAAATATAGTAATAATGCTGCGGATTTTCCTCACAATTGCCGTTAGTGGTACTACCTGTGAGAGGAGTTTTTGAAAATTAAAACTGATCAAGAATTACTTAAGATCTAGCATGAGCACCTTGCGGTTGAGAAATCTTGCCACACTGTCTGTAAAGCAACAATTGACACATAATTTAAATTTTGACATTACCATTGAAGAATTTGCCAACAAAAAGCCAAGAAACGTTACTGTGTAGAAAATGGTAGCTTTCATTTCAGAAACAAAGAAGTCCTAATTTTTACACTTTTTTTACTATTTTTCCCTATATGTCGTTTTTGCTTTTTGTTTTACTTGCAATGTTTGAGTTTTTGGTGTGCATTTAAACATACCATATTTGAGCAGGTGAGAGTACTGTAATATAATAGTGGTACACAAACAAGTCAAATATATACAACGCTTTAAGAGGGAGTCACTGTTCAATAGGTATTTTTATGGGCTTCGGGGACGCCAAACTCAAGGGCCGCCTCGGGCAGCCCACACCCTAGCTGCGCCACTGCCGTGAAAAATTGTGTAGGCTAAGCAAGTGCCTTGAAAAGAGATGCCGCGAAAAGTTGAAACAACTTGGATGATAACCAACGTGGATTTCGTCCCGGCCGCAACACTACCAGACCACTGTCACTCTGCATAAAATTCTTGAAAAATTTTGGGAGTATCCCAAAGACGTCTCCATGTGTTTTGTCGAATTTGAGAAAGCATAGGATTGGGTCGGTTAGGAAAAGACCTGTGATTTGTTGGGAGAGCACGGCGTTAGCGGCCGCCTGTTTTCTGGCCGTCAAGTCACTGGATTACTGTTCAGAAATTTGTTTACGCGTCAGCGGCGTTAACACAACAGTTTACCGAGGATTTTGGTCTCTTACAAGGGCGTGTGCTGTCAGCACTAGTCTTCATAGTTTATACAAATTCGATCAATATTGACAGCTAAGTCATACAAGTTTCGACGAGGACCCAGAAGCTAGGGGCGCCCAGTATCGGTCTTCGTTTCGTACTACCTGGTAAAATATCTCTCAGAGGCCCTGCATGTGCTTCGGTAGAAGTCTGCTTACAACGTTTACGTGAGATATTGAGTAAAACGTTTTTGTGCGGTGCTGTAAGTAATGTTATGTTTGTAATTAATTTACTTTTTTCAAAAATAGACGTCACTTAAATGTTAAAGACATAATAACATTTTTTCATTTTTTATATACCTATTATAACTATAATGAAGATAACGCTATCACTTTGACTGTAATGGTTATATCTTATCTCTGTGGAAGTATTAAAATTGTGTAGGATTGTGCAATTATCACAAGCCTATTTATTGAACAGTTTTGTACAAAGCCTGATAAGTATGTGATGAAGTTTGCATTAAATTTATAAAACAAAACGTTATTTTAGTGGAAACGTAATGTGATCTGAGGATTTCAGAAAAGGGCATTTCTGAAGTTTGTAATGCTGCAAGTTGGAGCAAGACCACCTACAGGTACTTGAAAAAAAGGTAAAACCCCTGACGGTCGTGTGATTCATGCAAGTGCTAAAGCCCATCGTCCACATGTATAGAAAATTTTGGTATGATTTAGTGCTCAATTATCCGTAAGCAGCCTGTTGAATGCGATGTTTACACAAATATAATTGAACCCCTAATTGTGTATCATTACCAATGTTCGGCGTCAGTGTTCCTTTTGAGGTGCTCAACTACCCAATACCAGTCTATTTGTGCAGTGAAAACTCATTCTCACGCACTTGCAACATTCCAAGTTTAAATACCTTTTATAGGCTACATCGCAGGGCTCTTTTAACGCTTGAAACGCTTCACTGGTTTGGTGTCTGCATGTTTGCCAATTGCATGGGCACTAAAAGAATTGTTGGCTCAGTGTAATCCTTTTAGAGGGAACACTGCTCGACATTGGTGCTACTACATCCAGGAACACTCTGTACTCGTGATAAAGGTATTTTGTAAAGATAGTGAATTGGAATCATGCATGCTTCTTGTCAATCATATGGAAAGAAAACAAAAATTGTAAGAACGCATAAAAAAGAAATAAACCATATGTATGCACAAAATTGATACTGATATCGCTTCAGGACGCAGTTTTTATCAAGGCAAAGGTAAACCTCAAAATTCTGTCAAAAGACGTGAGACTACCAGGCACCTTGTATCGGGCTCTCTTTTCCTTGTAGTTCGGAAAATTATCGGTGTTTTCTTTTCTAACATCCTGTTGTGGTATTGCTAGAGAATTGTTCCCTCTGACGTTTTAACGTCATATCTTGTTTCCAGTAAAGAAGATAATCTTCTACGTTTTGAAGATCCTGCGACATTGTCCTGTTGTCAGAGAGCCTCAGCAAAGTCATGCTTGAATATGTCAACAGTGGAAGCTGATTTTCCGTTGGCCCAATTCAACACAATCTTTTCTACACAGTAACAAGGAAGTGACATTTTACAAGTCAGTAAAATAAAAGAACACCCAGCGGCAATACATCTTCGAGTGCATCTGGATTCGGCGAAGGACAATCGGGTGCCGATCAGATGACACTGTATGTTTGTACCGCAAGCGCAAATCGAAATTCGCGGCTGGAAATTTTTTAAGTGCTGAGCACACGCAGGAGCGAAACTTGGTTCGAAATTGTTTTCAAAAGGATGCAGCAGTTCTCGTTAAACCAATGCACTGACCACGCTTTCCGTCTAATCGCAGCGCAGAGCACTGTTGTGATAACTTGCACTGCTCTCATTGTTTTGCGAAAATGATTTAGCTTCTCAACAGAGTTCCGATATCTGATAAATCGTTGCTGCGTTTGGACAGAACTTTGCTTTCTGTCCTAAACTCGTTATTCGATCCTACAGAGCATTTTCGTCATTCGAACATAACCGTTCATTTTCAAAGTGCTCCGCCCTCTGCTAAATTTCGCTCAGGCGTTCAATGGAGCTTGCCCTTTTGTTGAGATTCTGCATCATAGACGACATGCCAGGCATTTCTGCCAACAAATCACCACTGTGATTGTCAAAGTAGATGGTTATGTTTTAGAGTTATTCGTTAAGCCGCATCACTAAAGTTTGATTAGCCGGGTTTGCTTACTTATCTACCTGTTTTTCTGTCAATCAGGTGCTCCCCATGGTTCTGGTTTGTTATTTGATTAACAGGTTGTCTTCTATGAAAAGTAAGTGGAGTTCTTGACTCACTCGAAATCAGAACAATGAGCGCATCTGCTGCCAACGCGGGAGCACAGGAATTCTACGCCGGTTTTGTTTGGCTAGCGACCCACAACATGTCAGTAATTAGACGGGTGTATTTTGCTATTAGCATGTATCTGAACAAAAACGAAATGACAATTAAAATAGAAACACCTTGAACGTTGATTACGTGCAAACACTTTGAATCTTACTGCATACAAAATTGCGATATTCCTTGTAGAAGTTTAGTGTTCCGTATATGTTGTAAGTACAGAGAAATTATAACCACTTCAGTAGCACAAGTGGACTCAAAAGTTAAAACTATATATTGCGTAATTTTCTACATGATTTGTTAGGCAAAACACACTGTTGAACAAGACAAACATATTCAGACTATGAAGTCAGCCCAGGGGCGTAACGAGGAGCGGGCAAGGCGGGCGCACTTCCCTGAGCGCCGAATCACCACGGAGGTGCCGAATGTCTGTGAGGGGCGCCGAAAAGTCCCAACAATGTCACAAGTACTTTGTCAATACAGTACATTTGCCTCGGAAAACCTCAAATTCGAACGTGTGGGCGTCAAACTTGCTTCTTGCCCCGGGCTCCATCTAACCTCGTTACGCTCTGAGTCCGCTAAAAGGCCACATACACTAATAGTGTACGTTTCCACCTAAACAAAAATATTCTATCGGAATTGAAGTCGATGAAATCTGTTATGCACATTCAAAGATATGACTAGGTAGATTACTGTGGTCCAACTTCAGGCCCGTATAAGGTTTTTAAGGCCGGCGAGATTTCTCTGTATTGTGTCTTGCGCATATGTTACAGTAGATAATTTTAGTCGGAACAAGCATAACATCTATTAATAAAAATGTATATCAAAAATGGCGTTGTACTAGATTGTAGAGAGGTTCTGGAAATTAGTCCGTTAGGATAGCCTTCCCAAACTGAACGATTCCGCACAAAATATGCCCTCGATCTTTGGAACAGGGTTTCTGCCATGAAGCACAAGCAAGTCATATCTAAAAACTGAAATCGAATTGCACACGAAACATTGGACAATAATCTCCGATTGCTACAACTAACATATTGGGTTTTAAATAGGAGCGATAGTGTCAGAGATGCCTCGATATTCTACAGATGGAGATTTGCAATAAGTTGTTATTTTCTGTTGTGTGATAATTTCAATGACGCACTCATTTATCTTCCCTTTTTAGTTTAAAATCTTAAGAATCTGTTGCTTTACACATAATTTTGTGAAAAGTAACCTGCAAGTTTTCAGGTTTTCGTAAAACGGCCCGCAGGGCAAACCTACATGGAACACGCTGAAGTAAGTTATAGGAAATAATTTTCACAGTTGAACATTACAACCTCAAACTGTTGCACCACTAAGCCAGCAAACAGCCACTTATACCTATGCCTACAAAAAAGAAATGAAATACCGCTTAGCATTAAGGCCGATCAAAACAATATCCGCAAGACAACCAGTCTAAGCAATAGCTCATTTTGAAGCATTCGGTCTCTAGATGACAGTACCGTTTTTTTAATTTCAAAAACATGAGAAGTGGAAAAAAATACCGAAGTTCGTTCGCAGTTGGTGATTTTATGCTCTGTGTGTTTCTTCAATGCGCAAACAAATTTGAGATGGATATTTCCATAAATCCTTGATAAAACGTTCGCTGACCTGTTCATTCTATTTTAATAAGGACTGAAAATGCGTTTAGAAACGCGAGACTGATTTTCCTGTGAAAGAAACTGTGATCGATATACTTGCTGCCATCTTTCTGGCTTGCAACTGAGGAAAACAGTTATTCTTGCAAATTCTAATCATCGCAGAAGTATGAAAGCAGGCAGATTCCTCAGAAGCTTGCTGCCTGGCTAAAATTAGTTTTGTTGTCCTGTGTGGAATGCATTTTCGACTAGCTGTTCATTAGGTGTTAGCTTAGAAAAGTGGTCCATCGAACAGACGGTATTTGCTTAAAAAAGATGGTCTGTGGTCCAAAAATGGTGGAGAACCACTGCCCTAGATGAACACTTATTTTATTTATTTGTTTCTTAGCGACAATTTTTCGACAGGGGTTGGCCTGATTATTGCAATCTTGGAGTGTCACGACGATCTGATATAAATAAATACAACAAGAAAGCACGAAGCACACATAAATGATACACAATGTTACGAGGCTACAGTCAAAATCGATCGCAAGACGTGAGGAACTCATCTACGGCGCAAAATACAGCCACCGAGATTTGCGTTGGCGCATCAAACAGACCAACTAGGAGTAGACGCAGCAACTCAACGGTACTCAAACAATCGAAGTGTTCAGCTGATTTGTTATCGGTTAAAATATTACAGACCTTGTTACAAACAATCGAGCGTGTGGCGTCATGAAGGTTGCAGTAAAAGAAAAGGTGAAGCTCAGTTTCGATAAAACTGCAATCGCAAATGCGATAAAATTTTTTAAATATGTTGAAACGACTGTGAACGAAGCGAAGCACGCAGCGTACTGACGTCAAACGAGGATTAATTCCCAAAAGGCTGGGGTGCTATGTTTTGCCACGTGGTAATAAGATTTTAAACCATTCATGAAATTACAGTTACTGGGAAAATATTTAATTTCCAAGTGACACAAAACTTCACAAGCTCGGAGCCTTACGAAGAATGAAGTTAAATGCAGAGATTTTTAACTGGAATCTGAACGCCTAGATTTTGGCGCAAAGCGTAGCGCAAAAAATTCACGGAACGATCTAAACAACTCACACGAAAGGGCAGGGAACTAAACGAAAAATTATTTTAGAAAAGTAATCGAGCATAGATATTTCTCTACTATGATACAACGCTTTGAGACTTAGATCAAGTGGAACATCTGAAGAAGATGTTCTGTAGTTTATAGACAGCCTAATATGATTATTGCAGCGGAGAGTTGCGCTTTATCTAACAGATATTTGTCGCCACTGGAGGAGTTGCCACAAATAGTGCTGACGTAATAAAAAATGGGTAATATGTTTGTAGATCAGGTCGCCCTGCTGACATAGGACATCGAGGATAACTAGTTGATCAAGAAGAAGGCCGGACCTGTGTATGGCGATCTCTCCGCAGCCTACGACACTGTATGGCGTCGCGGCCTCACCTGCAATCTACTGCGATTGCTACCTGACAGGCACACAGTCCTCATCAT